>OLPD01000251.1_pt1 | contig 46407 bp, 39 predicted proteins | sample 1672111 | NCBI WGS metagenome assembly OLPD01 (sample SAMEA3136646, study PRJEB25190) | human gut metagenome
ATGACAGTACCCAGTCCATATTCGTGCGCAGCCAGACAGAACGTCTGACAGGCCACACCGGCATCAAACATCTGCCAGCGGTCTTTTTTTTCAGTGGTATAAGAGCCGTCGCGCTCAAAACCGCACCGTCCTTTGATATAAGTGACAGCAATCAAAACCGGTGTCTGGCGGATGATATCTGAATTGTAAGATGGGGTAAAGTCATCAGCAATTTTTCCCAGAAGGGAAGGATCCTCAATTGCGATATAACGGGTAATCTGAGTATTTTTCCAGGATGGGGAAAAAGAAGCTGCGGAAACGATCTCTTCAATCAATGAATGTTTAACAGAATCCGGTTTGAATCTGCGGATGCTTCTGCGGCTTTTGATACAATCAACTGTATTCATTTCGATGTACCTCCCTATGCAAAATCTCTTCAATCATCATATACTAAACTGTGAGTTTTTTCAACAGAGAATTCATACGAAAATTAAGAAAGAAGCAGAAAAAATCTGGACAGAGATTGTAAATTGTAATTTAAAATTTGTTAATGGTTTGTAAAGAAGCCTAAAACAAAAAAATCAGGTGTTATAATACCAATGCAAAAGTGAAAAAAGAAGGAGAAATGTAAAATGAAGAAGAGAGTCATTGCGGTGTTGATTTCCGCCATACTGCTTTACCAGCCATTATCAGTATCTGCAGCAGCAGCTCCAGATGGAATGACAGATGCAAGCAAAACACCAGCGGCACAAAACGGAGCATGGGATGCATGGTGTGAGGAATGGGAAACAATAAAAACAGACTGGACACAGGTCGCCATGTCACCTGGATCCGATGAAACAGAAATGAATTTTGCATGGTATACGAAAGAAGGGGAAGAAGCGTCCTTTGTATATGGACAGACTCCGGATCTAAGTGATGGGCAAAGTGCAGCAGTATCAGAAAGTCCGGCACAGACAGGTTATAAGAGCAGCAAAGTGGTAATAAAGGATTTGAAGCCCGGAACTACGTACTATTATCAGGTGGGCGGAAAAGAGATTTGCTCCTTTACTACGGATGCGGATACAAGTTCCTTTTCCTTTATTTTCGTAGGAGATCCGCAGATTGGTTCTTCCAATCCGGAAAAAGCAAAGACTCCGGAGGATATTTTAAAACCATCCTTTGCGGCAGCACAGTCAGAAGCAGTTAGAAATGATACCTTTAACTGGAATGATACATTGACAAAAGCGTATGAAAAAACAAACAGATTGGCATCCTTTGTTCTTTCTTCTGGAGATCAGATTCAGACAAATGCCAAAAAAGTGCAGGATACAACAATCAGTGAGGTGGAATATGCAGGATATTTGAGCCCGGATCTTATGAAAAGTGTACCCGTCGCAACAACGGTAGGAAATCATGATGCAGACAATGCCAATTATACGTATCATTTTAATCCGGCAAACAGCAGTTCTCTTGGCGACAATGGAACAGTAGGCGGAGATTATTACTACACATATGGGGACGCCCTGTTTATGATTTTAAATACGCAGGATACAAATGTGGAGGAACATCGTCAGTTTATCGAATCCACAGTAGCGGCAAATACAGATTGCAAATGGAAAATAGTAACACTTCATCAGGATATTTATGGATCTGCAGAACATTCTAATGAACCGGAAATCACCAATTTGCGTTATAGTCTGGTGCCTGTGTTTGAACAAAATGATATTGATCTGGTGCTGGCAGGACATGATCACGCATATTCCAGAACAAAAATGTTAAAAGGCGGTCAGTTCAAAATGGAATATTCGGATGATGAATTTGAAGAACAGTTGGAAAAAGATATGGATGCGGGAGAAAATCCTGATACACTTTATGAGGCACCGGGAAATATTTCAGAAGATACACAGGATGAGGGCGAACAAAAATATCTGAAATATCTGCATGCGGTGATGGATGAGGAAGCAGTAATGGAATTGACAGAGAATCAGGAAACGGCGGTAAATTCTGATGGAATCATGTATCTGACAGCAGGATCTTCATCAGGAAGTAAATATTATGATCTGGTACCTCGCCAACAGACTTATATTGCCAACAGATGGCAGCAGGATGTTCCGACTTATTCGGTAGTAGACATTACGGAAACAACATTGACAGTGAATACATATCGCACAGATACACAGGAACCGATCGATACACAGTTTATGCTTGTGAAATCAGTTGATCATGGACAGCTTTCCGCGTTAATTGAAGAAGCTGGGAGTAAAAATCCAGAAGAATATACAACCGAGAGTTATCAAACAATGCAGCAGGCTCTGGAAGGCGCCAGAACTGTAAATGCAGATCCGGCAGCAGATACGGCAACACTGACAAATGCATATACTGCATTGAAAACAGCATTGGATCAGTTGGAGATGAAACATCAGGAAAATTTAAACCCACCGTCATCCAGTGATTCACCGGACAATGGACAGTCACAAAACGGAGGTACAAGTGGTTCTATGAGCGACCAGACTACGCATACAGAAGGTATCAATAAAAAACCAGTGACTTCACAAACAACGGTAAAAACAGGAGACGCTGTACCGATTGCAGGGGCAGTAATCGTGATGTTAACAGCGTTACTTTGCGGAGTCGGAGTGCTCGTGGCCAGGAGAAAGCGTGACCAAAAATGAATTGGCTGAAAAAAGGGAGAAGGCAGTTTATCATTTTCGGAATTACGATTCTGTTTGCTGCATTTTTGATACAGTTAAATCAAGTGGAACGGGAAGGGCTGTATGAAACAGAAGGAAAAACCTTTGAAAAAGCAAAAGTAGTGGAGATAAAAAAAGATAATACAACAGAGTCGGGAAATCAGATTGGAAATCAACTGGTTTCCCTTCGATTATTAAGTGGCAAGTTCCGTGGAACAGTTGTGGAGGCTGTCAGTTCTTCAGGTTATCTTTACGGAACACATTGTGAAAAGGGCATGAAGGTGATCGCGGAAGTGAATGAAGGGGAAGATTCGTTGTATGTTACCGTCTACAGTTATGACCGTACGGCAATTTTGTGTATGATTGTTTTGCTGTTTTTGCTGACCTTAAGTCTGATCGGAGGGAGAAAAGGAGTCTATTCCGCTGTCGCTTTGATTTTTACATTTGTCTGTATTGTATTTCTATTTTTGCCACTTATCTACAGAGGGGTATCTCCTGTTTGGGCAGCAGTACTGGTCGCAATTCTGACGACGGTTGTGACCATGTATTTACTGGGAGGGATTTCAAGTAAAAGTGCGACTGCTGTGGCCGGCACAGTACTGGGGGTTGGAATTTCAGGGATACTGGCAATTCTGTTTGGAAAATGGACACATATTTCCGGATATAATGTTGCAGATATTGAGCAGTTGACGTATGTAGGTCAGACAACGAATATTAAAATTGGAGAATTGTTGTATGCGGGCATTTTGATTTCGGCACTGGGGGCTGTTATGGATGTTGCGATGTCAATAGCGTCTACTATCAATGAAATCCACTTTCGCAATCCACTGCTTTCTGCAAGGGAATTATTTTTTTCGGGGATACGGGTTGGAAAAGATATGATGGGGACAATGTCAAATACACTGATTTTAGCTTTTACAGGTACGTCGATTAATACGTTAGTATTTTTGTATGTGTATAACTATTCCACAACGCAGATCATCAATATGTATTCCATAGGAATCGAGTTAATTCAGGGAATTGCTTCCACAATGGGAGTGATATTGACGATTCCATTGGTTTCATTACTTAGTGCATGGCATTTAAAACGGAAAGAAATTAAAATTTTTTCAAAAATTTTTCAAAGAACAGGCCGGCGGTAAACCAAAGCGGCGCATAATCAAGACGGATGACCCCTTTGATATTGAATTTTGCACGACTGTAATCCCAGGGACAGATCCGGTGTTTCTTTAAAAACAGACCGGATAAAAATTCCCCGGCAAAAATAAAAGCAGTGTAGATACTACCCCTTAAAAAGGTGCTTTTTGTTTTCAGTTTTTGGGAAAGCGGAGAAAAGACGCACGCCATCCCGTAGATCGGAAACATCCAGATGGATGTTTTTCCCGCAAGTGTATAATCTTTTACCAAAAGGGAATGAAGTCCCGTAAACAGTATTTCCATGCACCAGCCGATGATGCCGCATAAAATAAATTTTTTCTTCATAAGAACAGGATGTCCGTTTCCGTGCAGATTTATGCAGATGAAAATCAGGTATTGTACAATCGGAAAAAAATGTATTATAATACAGCTTAAGTTTGAAATGACAAGGAGAGAAGAAAAATGGCGACATTGGAAGAACTCAGGGAGAAGCTGGATGGGATCGATGATCAGATCGCAAAGCTGTACGAAGAAAGAATGAAAGTCTGCGAGGATGTTGGAAGATTTAAAGTCGGCGCAGGGCGAAAAGTGTTTGACCGTCAAAGAGAACATGAAAAACTTCTGGATGTGGCATCCAAGGTGAACGGTGAGTTTAACAAGAAGGGGATTCAGGAGCTGTACGCACAGCTGATGAGTATGAGCCGGAAATTGCAGTATCAGCAGCTTGTGGAGGCGGGTGCACTGGGAAGACTTCCGTTTATTGAGATGGAGTCGCTTGATAAGCAGAATGTCCGTGTCGTATTTCAGGGGGTGGAAGGAGCTTATAGTCAGGCTGCCATGAAGAAATATTTTCCGGACAATGAGAACAATTTTCATGTGACGACTTTCCGGGAAGCCATGGAGGCAATCGAGGAGGGGGCGGCAGATTTTGCAGTTCTTCCGATTGAAAATTCTTCTGCTGGAGCAGTCAATGAAGTATATGACCTGTTGGTAGAGTTCGAAAATTATATTGTGGGAGAGACGTTCCTTCCAATCGAAAATACGCTGGCAGGCCTTCCTGGAACCACACTCTCTCAGATTGAGCGTGTGTACTCTAAGGCAGAAGCTCTGATGCAGACAAGCCGTTTCTTGGAAAAGCATGGAGACTGGCAGCAGATTAGTGTGTCCAATACAGCGGCAGCGGCAAAAAAAGTCCTAAAAGAGCAGGATCACTCGCAGGCGGCAGTGTGCAGTGCATATGCAGCACAGGTATACGGACTTTCTGTTCTGGCAGAGGATATCAATGATGAGACTAATAATGTGACACGGTTTATCATTGTTACGAATCAGAAGATTTTTACGCCGGCTGCATCGAAAATCAGTATTTGTTTTGAACTTCCGCACCAGAGTGGATCACTGTATCAGATTTTGTCGCATTTTATTTACAATGACCTGAACATGACAAAGATTGAATCCCGTCCGGTGGAAGGGAAAAGCTGGGAGTATCGTTTCTTTGTGGATTTCGAAGGAAATCTCGAACAGCCGGGTGTGAAAAATGCGATCCGGGGGCTCAGAGAAGAAGCGCGGAACTTGAAGATTTTAGGAAATTATTGATGAGTATGAGGGAGGAACAGGAAGATGCGTACCAATGAACTGATCTTATATAAAAATATGGAATACGAAGAGTTACTTTTGGATATGACATTTCTGATGGAACATTATGATAATGAATACTATAATCAGGAGGATTTAAAAGGACTGCTTTTTTCCTGTATGAATGAATTGCTGGAACTCTCAGAGTGTCACGGATTTTTCGGAAATCTCTGGCATACCTTCCTGACTTTCCTGCTGGCAAATGATGAAAATGCTTACAGTACCTCCTGCGAGATCACGGGAGAGACAAAAGGAAGCCTGAATCTGGCGGCAGAGCATGATTTTTGGATTTTTAAAGAATTATTCGATTATGATTTCACTGCATTGATGCGGGTTTTGGATGCAGGCTGTTTTTCCCTTCTTCTGGACTATGAAAATACACAGGATGACAGGATTGTTTTTAATAAACGAATCCGTGACAGAATCTGTAATCTGAGCAGGGAGCTGGAGCAGGCAGAGGACGTACAGTCGTTTAAGCAGTGCGTGACGGAGTTTTATCGGGAGTTTGGAGTCGGAAAGCTGGGACTGCACAAAGCGTTTCGCGTGGAACATACCAAAGACGGAGCAGCGGAAATCGTTCCAATCACAAACATTGCTCATGTGCGTCTGGATGATCTCGTAGGATATGAGGCAGAAAAGCAAAAGCTGATTGATAATACCAAAGCGTTTGTAGAGGGAAAAAGAGCCAATAACTGTCTGCTCTACGGAGATGCAGGGACAGGAAAATCATCTTCCATCAAAGCAATTTTAAATCAGTATTATGATCAGGGGCTTCGCATGATCGAAGTATATAAGCATCAGTTTCAGGATCTGAACGAGGTGATTGCCCAGATTAAAAATAGAAACTATAAATTTATTATTTACATGGATGATCTCTCTTTTGAAGAATTTGAAATCGAATATAAGTATCTGAAAGCCGTGATCGAAGGAGGTCTGGAGAAAAAACCGGACAATATTCTGATCTATGCAACTTCCAACAGAAGGCATCTGGTGAGGGAGACTTTCCGTGACAAACAGGATCGGGATGAAGAACTGCATACAAACGATACGGTGCAGGAAAAACTGTCTCTTGTGGCAAGATTCGGTGTCAAGATTTATTTTGCCTCTCCGGCTAAAAAGGCATTCCAGAAAATCGTGACAGAACTGGCAAAGCGGAACCATATTTCCATGCCGGAAGAAGAACTTTTATTGGAAGTCAATAAATGGGAATTGAGTCACGGGGGAATGTCGGGAAGAACTGCACAGCAGTTTATTGATTACCTTCTTGGGAAGGAATAACCGTATCAGGCGGAAAAAGAAAAGGAATTTGGTATGACAGGAAAGAAACGGATGTGCCGTCTTGCATTGACAGGCGCACTGCTGTTGCTGTGCACAAATACGGCGGCAGGATGCAGACAGCAGGAAAAGCAGGAAGTAACACCAGAAGTATTGATGGATGCGGTAGACAAAAATATGAAAGAAGTCAATTCGGCATCCAGTTCACTGGAAATCGAGGTGGAGTTGGAGGATGTGCTGGATCATACTAGAATCCGAATGGATATGGACATGGAGAACACGGTAAGCCCCAGAGCAGGACACGCAAAGGGGAGGGCGGAAGTGAAGCTAAATGATAATCTGGTCTCTAGTAATATGGAAATCTACCAGGTGGAAGAAGGCGATAAGTATGTGACGTACAGTAGTCTTTATGAGCAGTGGTCGAGGACAGAGAGTGAAAACAGCGCCTCTTCCGGTGGTACAGAAACAGATTTTTTCCAGAGTGCAAGAGCGGAAATCGAAGATTTTACGCTTGCAAGGCAGCCGGTAAAGGTCCGGGAAAAGACGTGCTATGAAATCTACGGGGATATGCAGGGAAAGAAGCTGATGGATTTTCTTGGGGAGGAGATGATTCAGGCCTACGGTCTTGTCGATCTGCCGGATCAGGATGCGCTGGATACACTGGAGATTCCGGTTACGGTGGATATTTACAAAAAAGAAAAGCTGCCGGCAAGGATCATTGTGGATATGACAGAAATTATGGATGAATTGTACCAAAGCTATGGGAAGACCACCAATGTGAATTTTTATAATATCGAATTGGTCTATCAAGGGTATGATGATGTAAAACCGATTCAGGTTCCTGAGAGTGTGAAACAAGTAGTCAATGGGTAGGAATGCTCTAATAATCGTATAAATCATATACAAAGGAGAAAAAGTATGTTTTTATTCCGCAAGAAAGAAATGGATATTGCTGCAGCAAAGCAATTTTGGAAATGGTTTGTTGAAAATGAGCAATGGATCATAGATAACGTGAGCAGCAATGGGGTAGAAGTTGTTTGGGCAATTGATGCACAGATAAAACCTGTTTTTCCATATTTTAAAAAAGAACTTGAATTTCAATTGGGATTCAATCATGGTATTGGCGAATTTTTCTTCTTCCATTTTGGAAACAAAAATCTGATTTCTGATGCTCAAAAATTAGATGAGCTTATGCCGGAATCTCTCCGTGAAAAGTGGTCTTTCATCATAGAAAAATAGTTGGATGCCCTTGGTAACAAATTTTGTACCAAGGGCATTTTGCATACATCTTAATCAGAAAATTCTTTTAAGTGGCTGATGTCACTGTCGATGATCAGCGAATAATTCGTGTAGTATACGACAAATCCGGGTTTTGCTCCCTTTGGCTTTTTGACATGTTTTTTCTCAATATAGTCGATCTCTACCTTTTCTCCGCCGCGGGCTTTGGAATAATAAGCGGCAAGTTTTCCGGCTTCTTCAAAGGTACGGTCCGGAAGCTCCTCTCCGTTGGTGCGGACAACAACATGAGATCCGGGCGTGTTTTTTGCGTGGAACCACCAGTCATTGCCGACGGCAAATTCGAAGGTCAGCCAGTCATTCTGCAAATTGTTTTTTCCAACATAAATATGATATCCGTCACTGGAAAGATAGTGCAGTGGTTTGTTTTTGATCTTTCCCTTTTTCTTGGTAAATTTGCGGCGCATATATCCGGATTGGATCAGCTCCTCTTTGATCTCTGCAAGATCCTCCTCACTGAGTGCAATATCCAGAGCAGTGCTGACGGATTCCAGGTATGTGATGTCTTCTTTTGTTTCTTCGGTCAATTTGGATAATGCTTCAAAGGTACGTTTTTGTTTATTGTATTTCTCAAAATAGCGCTGTGCATTTTCCAACGGAGTTTTTGTGGCATCTAAAGGGATTTTTACCATTTCATTGTTGTAGTAATTCAAAGCTTCCAGTACTTTTGCACCTGGTTCCAGGTTGTAGCCGTAAGTATGGATCAGTTCGCCGTATACTTTGTATTTGTCCCGATCCTCGGTATCGGATAACTGCCGCATCTGCAGAGCGTATTTTTTTCGAGCGCGTTCCAGAGCAGTCTGTACGATATGGCGCAGATCAGCAGATTTCTGGCGGATACGTGTGATCTGGTTTTTGGTTGCATAATAAGTCTCCAACACGTGCGAGATGGAAGAAAAAGTTTCCCGGTGGTATGTGTGCAAATGCTCCAGTGCAAGAGAAGAAAACTCCTTTGGTTCTTTTCCGTCATAGTAAACGGACGGGGAGAAATCCCCTTCCCTGACTGCGGAGAGATAAATACAAAACTGATTATAAAAGTGTACACAGACATCTGCGGAAAGCTCTGAGGCCGGAAGCCTTGAATCTATACCGGAAAGAAAACAGATCTCCTCAGCGGTGACGGGACTGATCCCGGTAAAGCTGGTGTAAATTGCCTTGGATACCGGCATTGGTTTTGCACGAAGCAGGGTATGAAACTCTGCCTCTGAAATTGTGAGCGGATCTGCTTTTTCCATGGTGTCTGGGATGAAATAGTCCCGTCCGGGCAGCACTTCCCGGACAGAACTCATCTGGGCGGAGACATGTTTGATGCTGTCAATGATCGTTCCGTCTGAAGTACAGAAAATAATATTGCTGTGTTTGCCCATGATCTCCACGATCAGATCCTTGCGGCAAAGATCGCCAAGCTCATCCAGATGCTCGATTGTAAAATGAATGATCCGCTCCAGTTTGGGCTGCCAGATATCCACGATCCTGCCGTTTGCAATGTGTTTTCTCAAAAGCATACAGAAATTGGGAGCAGTCATGGGACTTGGTTTATTCATGTCAGTGAGATATATGAGCGGAAGAGATGCGCTTGCAGAAATGGAAAGTCGTCTCTGTCCCTTAGGGGATTTGATCGTCAGCAGAAGCTCGTCTGCCTCCGGCTGTGCGATCTTTGCAATTCTTCCGTTTAAAAGCTGTTCTTTTAATTCGTGGACCAGATTGGCCACGACAATTCCGTCAAAAGCCATAAAAAAATCCTTTCTTTTGGTTGGTTTCGTTTAACTTGATTATTGTATCACAGAATTCGGACAAGTGGTACCTGAAATCGGGAATTTCTGGAGTGAAAGCTTGACCAAACAGCATAAATAAGAGTATACTGGTAACAGAATTTCAAGAAAATGACAGAGGACAAAGACATGATAAAAAGTATGACAGGTTTTGGACGATGTGAAATTCAAAAAGAGTCCAGAAAATTTACGGTAGAGTTAAAAAGTGTGAACCACAGATATCTGGATGTAAATATCCGGATGCCAAAAAAGCTGAATTTTTTTGAGACGGCGATCCGTACGCTTTTAAAGCAGTATGCCAACCGTGGGAAGGTAGACATTTTTATTTCCTGTGAGGATTTGTCACAGCAGCAGATGATGCTGAAGTATAATGCTGCACTGGCAGCGGAATATATGCGTTATTTCCGTCAGATGAGCGAGGAGTTTCACATTGCAAATGATGTGAAAGTATCTGCATTGTCCCACTATCCGGAGGTACTTACAATGGAAGAGCAGACAGAGGATGAAGAGATTCTCTGGAGCGGGCTCAAAGAGGCGCTGGAGGGAGCGTTTGGACAGTTTGTGGAAACCAGAGTTTTGGAAGGTTCTCACCTAAAAGAAGATATCCTTCAGAAGCTCTCTGGTATGGAATCACTTGTGGAACAGGTGGAAGCACGTTCTCCTCAGATTGTGGCAGAGTATCGTGCAAAGCTGGAAGAAAAAGTAAAAGAATTACTTGCGGACGCGCAGGTTGAAGAGAGCCGGATCGCAGCGGAAGTGATTCTGTTCGCGGACAAGATCTGTACGGATGAAGAAGTTGTTCGTTTGAAAAGTCATATCGCACATATGAGAAATACACTGGAAGAGTCGGAGGGAATCGGGCGTAAGCTGGATTTCATCGCACAGGAGATGAACCGGGAGGCGAATACGATTTTATCCAAGGCGAATGATCTGGAAGTTTCGAATTATGCCATCGGACTAAAGACAGAGATTGAAAAGATCAGAGAACAGATACAAAATATTGAATAACCAGGAGATAAAGGAGAAATTTTAAAGAGATGAATCAGAGAGGGATTTTGATCGTTGTATCCGGATTTTCAGGGGCAGGAAAAGGAACACTGATGAAAGAATTGATGAAGCGTTATGAGGAAACTTATGCACTTTCTGTTTCTGCCACCACACGAAATCCAAGAGAAGGAGAAGTGGACGGAAGGGAATATTTTTTCAAAACAACCGAAGAATTTGAAAAAATGATTGCGAAAGAAGAGCTGATAGAGTATGCTAGATACGTGGAAAATTATTATGGAACACCGCGTACCTATGTAGAACAGCAGTTGGAAGCGGGAAAAGATGTGATTCTGGAGATTGAGATTCAGGGAGCGCTCAAGGTAAAGGAACGCTTTCCGGACACATTGCTTTTGTTTGTGACGCCGCCGTCTGCCAAAGAGCTGCGCAGACGTCTGGTCGGAAGAGGGACAGAGACCATGGAGGTGATCGAGTCCAGACTGGCAAGGGCAGTGGAGGAGTCAGAGTACATGGATCAGTATGATTATCTGGTGATTAATGATGATCTGGATGTCTGTGTATCCGAGATGCATAAGATCATCCAGGGAGAGCATCAAAGAAGTTTCCGTAATGAGAGCTTTATTCAGAGTATGAAACAGGATTTAAAAGGGAATGTGAAAGGAGACAAATAGAATATGTTACATCCATCTTATACAGATTTGATGAAGGTCGTAAATCAGGACGTTGAGGAAGGGGAATCAAAGGTTGTAAACAGCCGGTATTCCATTGTTATGGCAACGTCCAAAAGAGCGAGACAGTTGATTGACGGAGATCTTCCGATGGTACATGCAAAGGCAGGAGAGAAACCTCTGTCAATTGCAATTGAAGAGATGAATGCAGGCGAACTCAAGATTCTGGCAGAAAACGCAGAAGAGGAATAGGCATAGAAAGAGAAGATAAGGGGCAGATGCCATATGGTATCTGCCTTTCTGACTGTTGAAAAAAGGAGAAAAATGAAATATGAATATACTTTTTATTTCCCTCGGGTGTGATAAAAATCTGGTGGACACAGAAGTGATGCTGGGGATGCTGGCATCCAGAGGATATCAGATGGTAGAGGAAGAGACACAGGCAGATGTGATCGTGATCAATACCTGCTGTTTTGTCCACGATGCCAAAGAGGAGAGTATTCAGAACATTCTGGAGATGGCAGAATATAAAAAAGAGGGCAGATTAAAAGCCCTGATTGTTACAGGATGTCTGGCACAGCGCTATCGTCAGGAGATTTTAGATGAGATCCCGGAAGTGGATGGAGTGCTTGGAACGACTGCATACGACAAGGTTTTAGATGCGATTGACGAGGCACTAAAGGGGCACCATACACTGACATTGGCCGATACAGATCTCCTTCCAGAAGTGGAGACAAAACGTCTGGTGACTACGGGCGGTCATTTTGCGTATCTGAAAATCGCAGAAGGGTGCGACAAGCATTGTACGTATTGTATTATTCCAAAGATCCGTGGAAATTTCCGGAGTGTGCCGATGGAGCAGCTCCTGTCAGAAGCAGAATATCTGGCAGAACAAGGGGTAAAGGAACTGATTCTGGTTGCACAGGAGACAACCTTGTACGGAAAAGATCTTTATGGTGAAAAATCTTTGCACAAACTCTTGAGAGAGCTGTGTAAAATTTCAGGAATCCGCTGGATTCGAATTTTATATTGTTATCCGGAAGAAATTTATGATGAACTGATTCAGACGATTAAGGAAGAACCAAAAATCTGTCATTATCTGGATCTTCCAATCCAGCATGCCAATGATGAGATTCTCAAACGTATGGGAAGAAGAACGACAAAACAGGAACTGATAGATATTATCAGTAAGCTCAGGAGAGAAATTCCGGATATCGCGCTTCGCACCACATTGATCACGGGATTCCCGGGAGAAACGAAAGAGCAGCATGAGGAACTGATGGAGTTTGTGGATGAGATGGAATTTGACAGACTCGGTGTGTTTACTTATTCTCCGGAGGAGGATACTGCAGCTGCGAGGATGGAAGGGCAGATCGAGGAAGAAATCAAGGAAGAACGCCAGGCTGAACTGATGGAACTGCAGCAGGAAATTGCGTTTGATACTGCGGAAAATATGGTCGGAAAAGAAGTGCTTGTGATGATCGAAGGAAAAGTAGCAGATGAAAATGCATATGTGGGAAGAACATACAGAGATGCGCCGAATGTGGACGGTTTGATTTTTGTTAACACAGAGGAAGAACTGATGTCCGGTGATTTTGCAAAGGTAAAAGTATCGGGAGCAGTGGATTATGATTTGATAGGAGGTCTTATCTGATGAATTTACCGAATAAACTGACGGTTCTGCGAGTGCTGATGGTACCGTTTTTTGTGCTGTTTATGCTGACAGATCTTGGTGGAGCGGCGAACAAATGGATTGCACTGGCGATTTTTGTGGTGGCCAGTCTGACCGATCTGCTAGATGGAAAAATTGCCAGAAAATATAATCTGGTCACAAATTTTGGAAAGTTTATGGATCCGCTTGCGGATAAACTGCTGGTATGTTCAGCAATGATCTGTCTGATCGAAAAAGGAAGTCTGGCGGCATGGATCGTGATCGTGATCATTGCCAGAGAGTTTATTATCAGTGGATTCCGTCTGGTGGCGTCTGACAATGGAATTGTGATCGCGGCAAGCTACTGGGGTAAATTCAAGACAGTCTTTCAGATGGCGATGGTCATTGTACTGCTCATGGATCTGGGTGGTGCTTTTGATGTGATCGGGCAGGCACTGATCTGGATTTCACTGGCACTTACGATCATTTCACTGATTGATTATGTGGCAAAAAATATTCAGGTACTGACCAACGGAGGCATGTAAGATGTATACAGACTGGCTTTTAAAAATGAAGGAAAATGAAGCGCAGACGACATTGGAAGAGCGTGTGGTGGAATTGCTTGCTGAACACAAAATGACAGTCACTACAGCGGAATCCTGCACAGGCGGCCTGATCGCAGCAACACTGGTGAATGTTCCAGGGGCATCTGACGTATTGAATGAAGGGTATATCACATATTCCAATGAAGCGAAGATACGTCTTGTAAACGTTTCCCCAGAGACATTAGAGCGTTATGGAGCAGTCAGTTCCCAGACAGCAAAAGAAATGGCGAATGGAGCAGCAAAGGCGGCAAAAGCAGAGGCTGCTCTAAGCGCTACGGGAATTGCGGGACCGGGAGGAGGAACAGAGGAAAAGCCGGTAGGTCTGGTTTATATCGGCTGTTCTGTGAACGGAAAGACAACTGCAAAAAGATGTGTTTTTGATGGAAACCGTATGGAAAACAGGCAGCATACAGTGGAAACTGCATTGGAAATGCTTGTGGAAGCACTGGAAAATCTGGAAAAATAGAAAGTGATAATTGACGAATGTCGGAATTTGTGAGAGAATGTAAACGAATACGGCGTTAAGAATTTATCAAAGCCGCAGAGGGAAACCTCAAATAATACACAATTACATATGTTGAAAGGAGTTTTAACATGATTTATTCACACGAAGTAGAAATGATGTGTCCGGTAGCTCAGGGAGCAAATCACGGACCAGCTCCAATCCCAGAAGAAGCAAAATGGGTGCAGGCAAAAGAAGTTAAAGATATCTCAGGACTGACACACGGTGTAGGCTGGTGTGCTCCACAGCAGGGAACATGTAAGCTGACACTGAACGTAAAAGAAGGTATCATCCAGGAAGCACTGGTTGAGACAATCGGATGTTCAGGAATGACTCATTCTGCAGCTATGGCATCTGAAATTCTTCCGGGAAAAACAATTCTCGAAGCTCTGAACACAGACCTTGTCTGTGATGCAATCAACACAGCTATGAGAGAATTATTCCTGCAGATTGTATACGGACGTACACAGAGTGCATTCTCTGAAGATGGACTTCCGATTGGTGCAGGACTGGAGGATCTTGGAAAAGGACTTCGTTCTCAGGTTGGTACAATGTACGGAACTCTTGCAAAAGGACCTCGTTACCTGGAAATGGCTGAAGGTTATGTAACAGGTATCGCTCTGGATGAGAATAATGAAATTATCGGATACAAATTCGTAAGCCTTGGTAAATTCACAGACTTCATTAAAAAAGGTGATACACCAAACGAAGCATGGGAAAAAGCACAGGGACAGTATGGACGCGTGGATGATGCAGTTAAGATCATCGACCCAAGACAGGAATAGGCGATAGGAGGACTTAAAATGGCTTTATTTGAATCATATGAAAGACGAATTGATAAAATCAATGCTGTATTAAACAGCTACGGAATTGCTTCTATCGAAGAAGCTGAAAAAATCACAAAAGATGCTGGACTGGATGTTTACAATCAGGTAAAAGGAATCCAGCCGATCTGTTTTGAAAATGCATGCTGGGCTTACATTGTAGGTGCTGCTATCGCAATCAAAAAAGACTGCAGAAGAGCTGCTGACGCTGCTGCTGCAATCGGAGAAGGTCTTCAGGCATTCTGTATCCCTGGATCTGTTGCAGACCAGAGAAAAGTAGGTCTTGGACATGGTAACTTAGGAAAAATGCTTCTGGAAGAAGAGACAGACTGTTTCGCATTCCTTGCAGGACATGAGTCTTTCGCAGCCGCAGAAGGTGCAATCGGTATTGCTGAAAAAGCGAACAAGGTTCGTAAAAAACCACTTCGTGTTATCTTAAATGGTCTTGGAAAAGATGCAGCAAAGATCATTTCCAGAATCAACGGATTTACATATGTTCAGACAGAGTATGACTACTACACAGGAGAATTAAAAGAGGTTTCCCGTACAGCATATTCTGACGGACTTCGTTCTAAAGTAAACTGCTACGGAGCAAATGATGTTCGTGAAGGTGTTGCAATCATGTGGAAAGAGGGAGTAGACGTATCTATCACAGGTAACTCTACAAACCCGACACGTTTCCAGCATCCAGTTGCAGGAACATACAAAAAAGAATGCATCGAAGCAGGAAAGAAATACTTCTCAGTTGCTTCAGGTGGTGGTACAGGACGTACACTTCACCCAGACAACATGGCAGCAGGACCGGCTTCTTACGGTATGACAGATACATTAGGACGTATGCACTCTGATGCTCAGTTTGCAGGATCTTCTTCTGTACCGGCTCACGTAGAGATGATGGGACTGATCGGCGCTGGTAACAATCCGATGGTTGGAATGACTGTTGCTGTTGCAGTAGCGATTGAGGAATCAGCAAAAGAAGGAAAATTCTAAGAAAATTGGCTTAGAATAAGGGATTGTCCAATTTGTAAAAGTTTGTTTAGATTACACAATACATTCTAAAAAACAAAAAATAATACCAGCTGTGTACATTTTGTGTACCTAAGATATAAGTGGTACACAAGTACACAGCTGGTATTTAATAAATTAGAAGCATCCATTTAAAATTTCTACATTATTTTTTCTCATTTCTTCCATTACATGACTATAAACATTCAAAGTCGTTTCGATATTTTTGTGTCCCAATCTATCTTGGACATATTTAATATCTGCACCTGCGGCTAACAAAATAGAAGCGTGTGTATGTCTTAAAGAATGAAAGTCCCAATCAGGAAGATCTAATTGATAATGAACAATTCTTCCGCAATGTTGCATAATTCTAGGCTGTATATATCTACCATCCTGGTATCTGTTTAATGGGTTGAACTCAATATAATTATCTGGATTCAATTCATCATATTCGTCAGTAATTTCTAAATCTTTTGTTAAATACAATTTTGTATACATATCTCCATAGTAATCCATATCTTTTAACATCTGCTTTTTCTTTCGTAATAGTAAATTAAATGTTTCGTCGTCCAAATCTATTGTACGTTTAGAATCATATTTAGGATTAGACAAATACCAAAAATTTTTAGTATCATTATGTTGTACTTGATGATTGATAAAAATTACTTTACTTTCTTCGTCAAAGTCTTTCATAATATCAAGAGCGAAAACTTCTCCTAGTCTTAATCCACATTTATATCCTAAAATAAGAGGAATGTGCTGTGAAGTTCCTTCTGGGAAACGACTTATAATTTTCTCAAATTGCTCCTTTGTTACAGGAACACGGACTTTTTTTCTAGTTGGAACTTTTGCTTTTGCTGTTGCCATGGGTAGCTCAACTTCTTTCATAGGGTTTGATTTTAGAAATTGATATTTTGATACCGCATGTTTAAGACTTTTATTTAAAATTCCTTTTATACTGCTCAAAGTATTTCTCGAAAATCCCTCATTAAATTTATCGTTTATAAAATCTTGAAGAATAATTGGTGTCAACGAAGTTATTCGATATTTCCCTAGTACTGGATCAATATAAAGTCTAATTTTTTTACGGTATCCATGTACTGTCTGTGGATTCAAATTCACATCACAATATTGCTCCAACCATATCTCAAGATAATCATGAAGAGATATATCATTTTCTTTTACGACAATTCCTGCGTTATCGTAATCCGCTTTCGCCTTTGTGCCCGCTTCCAATGCAGCGCCCTTTGTGTCAAAACCACTTTTAGATATTCTTTGCCTTTTGCCTCCTACTTTTGCAATTTCAAATATATACTGCCACTTTTTGCCACGTTTAATTGCTCGTACTTCAGCCATTTTGCACCTCCAAACATATATTCGTATACACATTATACACGAATTAGTACCATTTGTAAAATGAAGGATACAAAAAAGTAAAAAAATGGGTAGAAGAGGAATTAACCTCAACTACCCATAAAATAATAGTTAGAAAAAACTAACCGTTATGTATAAAGATATCAACGTTCTCTTAAATTGACGTAGTCTCTTTTCTATTAACGACTGCCATCAATCTTGTGTACCATGGAGCACTTGGACTCCATTTGTAGCACGGCATATCTTTCCCATTGTTGTCCTTATAAATCTGCTGAACGATTTTCAGCTCGTCTGGATGACCCAGTGTGATTATCTTGTATCCATCGAAATAAAATACTGCACCCTTACCTTCTACTGTAAATAAACATCTCATCTCTTCATTTTCTCCTTCCTGTTCAATATCTGTGATAGCTGCGTTTTGGTTTCCACCCATAAGTTCTTTGATTCGTTTAACAAAATATGCCTTTGTTGCCGCAACACCACCATGTATTTCTACTGACCTGTGTGGACAAGCAGTAGGGAATACTTCTTGATGTAAACGAATCGTGTTTTCATTAGGTGTAATTCCATACTGTTTACACTTCTCAGCACACCACTGCAAAGCGCGCTCCTCGTTCTGTTTAAAGGTATTTAAATCTCCCATACTCTGACAAACTTCGATACTCAGGTAATTTATATTGCCGTCTGTATTTCCGCAATGCCAAGCACAGTTTGCGTCATCCTCTACCTGCCTAACACCATCGCTACCACAATATGCGTGAGCGAACCCTTCTTCTTTGTTATGACTACCATTTGCTAAAGAATTAGCCCAGTAAGCAGCATTCAAAGAACTTCCACCTGCATCATTGTGAATAAAAATACCGACAGGATTTTTACCTCTCCTGCCGGCAATACCTCCACATATACTCATTTTCTATCACCTTCCTTTAACACAACTGGAATTTGTCAATTTCTAGTCCAAAACATCCAGCATATCCATCTTGTCCATTTCCTGCTTCATCATCATACTGCCAAGAATAATATCCATCAGATACAATAGGACTTACTCGATATTGTGCTTTCTGATATCCATATTTCTTTGCATAATCTTCAGGAGTTTCATAGTAAATCTGAATTGCATCAATTGGAGTATTGTTACCCATTCCTGCATAACCATTGTTGTGGTCATTCCAGTTATACCCTGTAACACAATCCAACCATTTACCTCCTTTAACATGGACACGATATTTTACCGAACCAATATTCACCTTGATAGCAATGTCAGTAATTGCTACACCATCACCTTTCCCCGCCCAGTCATCAAGATTCGTTACTTCTGGTAATATTTCTCCATTAGCTCTAACGGAGTATGTAAATATCACTTCCTGTTTTTCAGTAGATGGTTTTGATGGGGCAGTAGTAGGAATTGACTCCTGCGGATTCTGTTCTGGTGATATAGGGGCTGATTTACCATCAATTGATTTTACAATCATTTCAGCAATTCCATTAACACCAATTGCTTTATATAAATCTATATCATGCTTATTATCGCAGAAACATACTTCAACAATCATTGCCGGCATAGTAGATTCTCGTAAATCATGATATCCAGTATTGTATTTAATACCTCTATTACAATATCCTTTTTTCTGAAAATTTTTGCAAATATTATTTGCAATTAAATTCATTGTTGCATTGGATTTATCATACAGCCAACATTCGGTTCCATTACCAGAACCATTAAATGCATTCATGTGAATAGACATAAAGATGTCACATCCAGCAGAATTAGCTTTATTTGTTCCTTCTGTTAATTCAGAATATATATCTGATGCATTGGAATTACAATCAATAACTGTATGTCCTAATTTATGCAATAATGGAACCATGGCGTTGTAGATATTGTGAACTTCAACTTGCTCATCCAGAATTCCAAAAGCTCCTTTACAGTTAGGAGAGTGACCGCCGCGCAATCCAATCTTCATACTTATTCCTCCTCAGATTTTTCCTGATTCTGTCTTAAAATTTCTTCAAGTTCTTCAATACTAATTGTTTCGAATCCTGTTTTTTCTGACATAATTAATACCTCCTTCATATAAAAAAGAGAGTAGTGCGATTAAACACTATCCCCATTTTATAAATTAAATCTCTTAATGCATCTCAAATGAGAACGTATCTTTTATAAAATTTTTCTCATCATCATTTAGTTTTGGATAACTTGAAAGAATAGTGTCTATTTTTTCACCGTTTTCCATCCTTATTTCCACAGCTTTTGTTATAATTTTTAATTGTAATTCTGTCATATTGTTTAAGCACCACCTATAATATCCGCCATTGCTAAGATAATATCATTTTGAGATAATTCTAACTTGCTGAGACGTTCATTTCTATCCGTAATAACAGCTTGTTCTTTATCAAATGCAGCCATGCTATCCAACTCTTCTTGTGTGTATTCATGCCAAATTGAAACCTCTTCATAATCATCATCGTCCCATGCAAATTTTGTAATATCATCAATTGGAGATGCATCTTTTTTTATCTGCATTGTCTTAATCCAATATCCGTTTTCCATATTATTTCCACCTTCCTATAGCATGACAAGTTACTCTCGGATGTCCAAAAGTAATAGCGGAACCTCTCCAATATTTAAATTTTGGAGGGTAAGTTTTTAAAGTATTTTCTTCCGTATTTTGTATGACGTTATAAATCATCATATAATCACCATGAAAGCCAGGATCCATAACAACGGTGTTGATTGTAACATGTGGTATACTTGTAAAGCTGAATGGGAAACTTGGAAGTTGAATATAATTACTCACATACCCGTTCCAAGCGCCTTGATTAACATCTACATTGTCCAAAGTATACATTGTTGTTGTGAAACATTCTGCTGTTCCATCCGCCCTCTTTATATACGTCCATATGCCAGATGTTTTCCATGTGTCTACTTCATCTGCGTTCATGATTTTTCGCCATGCACTCCAAGATCCACTGTAATAAAATCTATAAAACATTGAATTATTTACATGATAAGGAATAGATATTTGCGCTCTATTTGAAGATGTTGATTTTGAATTATAAAACATAGTCATAATATATGCATAAGCACCAGTAGGCGTATTTTTGTCTGTTAATACCAATTCATCCAAAGTTGTATTTGGATCAATTTGCGTTCCTCCAGTGTAGTATCCAGCCAACCCATTATTTATCCTGTAACCAAACTTGTCATAAATAAAATCTTTAATATCAATACGACTATCAAACGAAGTAGCCATCCCAATATCAAAAATATTTTTAGTTGCCGCTTTACCAATCGCAACACCTTTTCCACCAGCTTTAAAATCTATTGGGAATATTGCTCCACCGATGCTATAGCTAAGTGTCGTAGAACCATTTTTAGAATCGGCAACTGCAACTTGAAAATCGTATCCATTATCAATCGACAAACTTCCATTACCAATTACTGTTGACACTTTTCCTGTTGTTCCACTAGAAGTGACCGACGTGCTTGACCACGAGCTAGACGACGATGGTTTATATTTGATGGATATCGATTTGACATTATTACTTCCGACAATTTGACAACATTCCCAATTGAAGGTGATTTTCGCATATGTACCAAAATCGTCTAAAGTCCCATCTGATTTACATCGGTTAACTGCCAGATTTGTAATTTTTGGCTCCCAATAAGATAAATTCCATACTGCATATAGTGTAACAGATTCATTGTTTATGTATGTTGCACCTGGAGCGTATTGAGGAGCACTCGCGTTTTGTGATGTAGCCCAGCCAAGGAAGTTATAATTTGTTCTAATAGGTTTTGTACTAGATAAAATCAAGTTGACACCATATGTCTTCATTTGACTTGCAGGTGCGCCAGATCCTCCATTTGCATTATAGCCGACAGTGTATTTATTTATTTCCCAAACTGCATATAGGGTAGTAGTAGCATCAACTCCAAATGCTGATCCTGGAGTATATGAAACTCCTCCAGTTGGTGATGTAGCCCATCCTTTAAAGGTGTAACCAAATCTAGTTGGCTTCGTGCTTGATAAAGTTAAATTTGATCCGTATGTTTTGGTTTGATTAGGTGGTGCGCCAGATCCTCCATTTGCATTATAACTTACAGTCCATTGCCAAGTAACAGCAGCAAGTCCATGAGATCCAGATGCGCTAATATTTGGCGGATTGATACCTGTATTTATTGAAGCAGAAAATCCAATTGTTTTGCCTTGTCCACTATTCGGCATTGTGATACGGAAGGTTTTTGTATTCCCTATATTCGTCCAGACCCATCTTCCTCCACCACTTGGCACGGAGAACGACGTTTGTCCAGATTGATTTTGACCGTCGCAACTAATTGTGTATGAACATGGTGCATTGTTGTAACCACCCCAGTCAAAAGCGATGTCGAATCTTACATCTACATCATATTGATGTGTGGATTGGATCGTGCCAACATTTCTAACAGCCGTTACATATACTCGACCTGTTCCAGCCATAAAATATCACCGCCTTTCTTTAATTGCCAATCCAACGTAGCCCAACATTACCATTTGCTCTAGAAGACAAGACAAATTTCCCTAACTGCAACGAGCTTGTAACATGAATGTCTGTCACATAAAGTTTGTTATTACTCATGTAGGCAACCTCCGTTTTGTTCTGCAAGAAACTGATTCGATCATTTTTAATTACAAGCTTAAAATCGTCTTCACCGATTGGCACTTCTTTGCCAAGCCAGATTTCACCATCGATAAATTTGATGTATTTATAACGTTCATCTCGTTCTGTCACAAATTGATTATTTAGCTGTTTGACTGTTTCATTGACTGTTTTAAAGTCCATTTGAAAACCTTCGGCTCTCTGTGTTAAACTTGATATTTGGATTTTGTTTTCAGATATAATTTCATAGACTTCTTTTTGACTATTTTGGACATCTTGTAGATTTTTGTTTGTAGAATTGATATTACTTTGCAAATTGTTTGTTGTATTAGTTAAACTATTGTTTACATCTGCGAGAGAATCAGCAGTAGCCATGTCTTCCGGAGCAGGCGTCCAGTCTGTAGCTTTGTTCCCTTTTTCGAGTTTGATACCTTTTATATAAATAGTCTCCGCAGCCCTTGTAAAGAAAGTGAGCTCCGTATTGTGTTCGTAATCAACTTCAACAGACACTAAATATCGTTTCCAATCAACCGAATTAACATTAACAGTATGGAAGATTTTAATTGGAGCGTTATCGTTTCGGACTTCCAGTGTAGTTTCTGAGCTTGCCTTTGCGTAGAAGCTCAGAGTATAAATATCTTCTAGTAGATCAATTCTCTGCTTTAAGTATTTAGACCATGTATTAACAACTCCAACATATGACATACCGTCCGTATCTTTCACAGGATTTGGTCTGTTGCCTACCCACACTGATTTTGAGCCGAAATCTCTTGTATCTAATAATAGATTCCTACCGCCAATCTCAATATTCCCAATTTGTGTTATAACTTCTTTTTTGACAGTAGAAGTGATAGAATCCGATTGAATCTGGAACTTAGAATCCGTTTCAGATTTATTATAATAATTTTGATCCAGATCATTTTTAATTGTTGTGACTTCTTTTTTAACATTTGCAGTAATGTTATCTGATTGCACTTTTAGTTTTGCATCTGTTTCTGTTTTATTGTAGTAGTTATTTTGCAAATTGTTTTTTAAAGTTGACTCAACGAAAGACACCTTGCTTAAAATAGTTGTCTTTTCTTGATTATCAGATTGTGCAAAATTGTGATATAACATAAATTTTATGTATTTTGTTGCTTGATTGAAAGAATTAGAATTGAAACTATATAAGCTTTGTATTCCTGCTATTTTATGATTTGTACGTGTCCATTCTGTTGGTGCAACAGAACCCTTATAATTAAAATATTTATGTCCTGAATCATTTGTCTGTGATACTCTTGTTCCGACAGTATGTGTTAATCCGTCCCAAGGTTGCTTTAGAGTTATTGTGTTATTTGTCTTATTTACACCAGACCAATCATAAAGATTTAATGTAGAATTTCTTGAATATACACCAACTGGATACTTGTACCCTGTGGAATCTTTATAGTCCCAAAATATAAGACCTAATTGATAAGTTGAGGATGTTTGTGTAAATCCAGAAGTAGATTTTAAATAAACAACAGTGTCTCCTTTTTTTAAATCTTTTACAAGCGTTGTTGTAGAATTTGAAAAACCCATACACATACTAGGTTTAATATAATTACCGTCTATATCATATTCATCAAAACCCAAATATAATTTATTATTAGAACCGATACTTTTTAATGCCATATCAAATTCATAACTCTTTGAAATATCAATTGGAATTTTCATATCATTAATTCCAACACCACTACTTGTTGATCTAGTATATTTAAAACTTGGGTAGGTATCGTATTTATTTGCGCCGTCATAAACCCAACTAGTGAAGTTTGTATTATTCTTCATAGTACCAAATCCGTTTGTAATTAGATTCCCTTCATAAATAGATGACACATTATTTTGAAGTTCCTCAGTCTTTGATGCATTCAGTTCAATGTCTTTTGCTGTTTGGTCAATTCTAGTGGATAAGTTTTTATTCATATCTGTAACAGTTTGAGAAATTTTATCCGATGTCTGTTTTATTTCAGAACTTAAATCCGCACGCACATCATCAACCTTTTGAGAAATTTCACCGGCAGTCAACTCAATTTTAGAATTCAATTCACTTTTTACGCTTGTGACTTGTTGTGAAATCTTATCAGCTTTTTGATCAATACTTGAGATGGATTCTCCCTGTTTTTTCACTGTAGCGTTTATTCCGTCAATAGTAGTAGTGAGAGAGGAGATGTTGCCTTTGTTGTCTGCAACACTTTGTTCAATTTTCCCTACCTGAATATTTAAATTAGAAACATCGCCTTTGATATTTTTCACAGACATTTTTATTTCTTCAGCAGTTTGCGAGAACTCAGATTTTACAGATTCAATATTATCATCGATATCTTCTGGAGCAGGAGTCCATGAAGTATCAGAAACTCCTTCTGAAAGACAAGCTTCATAAAAGTATCCAATTGCACCACTAGCAACTTCAATATCAATGTCGTTATTTTGGTCTGAAACAGAATTTACAGTGATGGTTTTAACAAATTTCTTCCAAGAAGTTTCAGATGAAATTTGACTTTCATTCCCTAATATACGAAGCGTAATAGTTGTATTTTTGTTTGTTTTATACCAAATAGAGAAAGTGTATGTACCAGAAACTTTTATTACATTATTTAATCTATAAACAGCTCCATCATTGATATTTAACTCCAACACTTCGTCTGTTTCGTTGTAAGGATTTGTTGTTTTTGTTGTCTTGAAAGAAGAAATATTTATCACCTCCAATAATTTTTTGCATGAAAAAAGCTAACGCCAATTATTCATCAACGTTAGCCTGATTTGAACCTCTCATGGCTAAAGCCACGAGTGTTCTCTCCTTGTTTAAATAATTTGATTATTGCATATTACGCAGGAATCACTACTGGCTCAGAATATGTAGCTTCACCCAGAAGCACTAATTTAGCATATTCCTCTTCTGATATTCTGATCATTGCAGCTTGTATCTCTAAAGGCATTAGAGACAATAGATTCGCAATGCTGCTTTGTGTTGATTGAATCATTTTCTCCAAATACTCAACATCCCTTATATTATTCTTTTTTATTTGTTTTAAACTTTGATTGGAATTTATGAAAAATGCATCATCATTACCTGACGATGCATTAACATCCACATCCAAAATAGATTTATTAGCCATATAACCTCCATTTATTTCTCAGTCAAATATTTTTCATTTTCATCCATCAAATAATTTTCGCTCTCATCCATGAGATATACATGCGGATCGCTTACAAAACTATAATTTTCATATATCAAAGTCTTTGAATTCCGTAATAAATTTCTTGCACCAAGCTTATCTGTTTTTGCTACATAAGTTTTCTCTACAGTCTGTTTGAATCCTTCCGCATCTTGAATTGCCTGACTTACCTTTTCAGATAATGATTGAACAGTAGAGCCGTCTGCTTTTTTTTCAAGTTTTGATTCAACATCTTTTACGGTATTTTTAATTCCATCAGAATCTATTTTTATTTCAGAAACTTGATCACGAATTCCTTGAATGCTTGACTTGTCATATTTATTAATTTCTTCTGTAATATCTGATTTAGATGCTTTTAACGTAATATCTTTATTTAACTGATCAACATTAACTTTTACTTCTGATACAGTAGTTTGAATTTTTTCTACTTCATCTATAATGCTTTCTGCATCTGTCAATACTGGAACCGTTTGAAAATCTAATTGTTCTGTTAGACTGTTGCTTGCACATAAAGTACATCTAATTGCTGCATCATCTGTTTGAATTGTATAAACCTTTTGAGATTCGTCAGAAGCAGAAGAGTAGACTGTTTCAAATGAAACGCCATTTGTGCTTCTTTCTATGATAAATCGACCTGAATAGTCGTTAAGAGATGCCGAATTTCCATCTTTATAGACGGATGAAAACGTTATTTCTTTTGGTGTAAATTGATTATCTCCTGTCTTTTTTACAACAAGATCAGACGATTGTAACATATAAATTCTAGCAGAACCCGTTTCTCCAGCCTTTACTTTTGACCAAGTAAATTGCTTCGTAACAGCACGTCCATTTAACGTAAATGTAATGTTAATTTTGCCGCTTAAAATATCATTTCCACCAAGGTTCGCCCCTTTTGATACATTAAGTACAATTTTTCCATCGGTTTTTTCTGTTGACCCTTCACATGATCCAAGTGTCATACCGGACGGTAAAATTCCTACTGATGCAGTACACGAAATTTTATCTAGACCTTTATATCCAGAAAATGGTATTTCCAAAAGAGTTTGAGCGCTCACAATACCAGAACTTGTACACGGAATTGATTGAGATTCATTTCCAACAACAATATTCACCGGAGCGTCCCCAGTCATTCCTTGCTTTGCAACACACCATGACATTGTTTTTACAAATACAATGCCATCAATTGTAATAGGAATTTTAAATGAACCTGAATTTGTTAAAATTTTTGTATTCTTTTTTACTGATAGGGTTATTGCAGATCCTTGTTTGGATACGGTTATTCCGTTCCCTGACTTGATATCGCCTATTGTAAAATCTTCCCGTTTTTTGATTCCTTGCATAACAGCAATAGCAGAAGTAAAAGACTCATCAGATATCGCAGTGTTATCTGTTGTTACAGGAAAACTGACATTTTCATTTTCTAAAATAATTGTATATGCATCTTTCCCAGGAGTACCTTCTGAACTTTTCAAGAAATATAAACTATGTAAATCATATAGATTCCCCGTAGAATCTTCGACTTTTATAGTAATAATATTTTTTTGACTCATATATGAAGATGGGATTGTAATTGACAGATTGTCTTCTGATACAAATTCTGTATTTTGAACATTATCGATATACCATTTACCAACGGCGACCCCATTTCGGCACACTGCTTTAACAGAGATAGAAGACGGTGATATTAAACCATCCTTATCTTTAAAAATTTGCTCACCCATTAATTCAATGGATCCAACTTTACTTTCTAGTGCAGAAACTTTATTAGAAATCTGTGTATAAGACACTTCGAATTTTTCATCTCCGAAATACATCTTACCTACATCAAATATTTTACTTCCGTCCTCATCCGTCCATTCTCTTATCCCAGTTTTGTCAATTTTATTTTCGGTGACAGCACCATCTGATATCATATCTGTTTTAATTAAACCGTCGCTTATAGCAGATTCTTTAATTCCAGTAGAATCAATAAGAACACCTTTTCCGGTTTCGTCATACAAACAGAAAGTAAAGTTATTATTTGAATCTCTTCCTATTTGAATTCGTACAGTATTGTTCTTGTCTTTAAACTGCATAGTATTTCCAGCGATTGCTAATCCACCATCATCTGATTTAATTTGGAATTTATCCGCTGAAATAGTTCCAGCCTTTAACATTGATACTGTAATTTGAGCAGCAATCAATTCTTTAATTACAGCTTCATCGATAATTACATTTTTTGCTGTTAGCTTAATGATATGTCCAAGCTCTGCGGATACATTGCCAGCTAATAAATCATCAATATTTCCTACTTTTGCTTTTAATTCCTGAAAATCACCTGATTCAGCAACAATCTTTCCGGCAGAAATGAGTTCTGATTGCAAGTATTGGAAGAATCCATTTTCTGCTTCTATATTGATACATTTGATCATTTCTGCTTCAAGTGTTCCTGGCGTAATATAATTTCCTCCAGTTCCACCAATAATACTTCCGCCAGAACCATTTACAATATTTTGTACTTTATTAGTAAATGAAGATGACTGTAATATTTTTTGTAAAATTTGGTAAATATTATCATCAGTAAGTTGTAGATTTCCTACATAATTATTGCGAGCTCCCGAACCACCAAGATTTGACCCTGAGCCAAGAATTGAAATAAAGTCATTTCTTTTCGACCTAGACTTTATCATGTTGGAGAATGTTATTGAAAAATTATTATCAAACAAAAAAGGATTAAACGATATCGTCATGACTCGCAATTTTACGAAGTAATCATCTCTGATTCCGAGCCATATAAAGTTTCCTAAATCTAAAGTTCTAGCATGTAATTCAGTTCCTGTTACAGAAATAATATTGTCTACGTCTGTTGCATATGTTGTTTGCGGTATAGAAGAAGCCATTAATTCTTCCATAGCTACACGACATAGTTGTTGTTGGACGGTTACAATATCTGTAAGAGAATCTTGGCTACTTACAAAAATATTTTCATTCGTATATGTAGTAGGGTTCGTAATATGATACAGTTCTGCCAGTTCTTCCTTTTCAAAGCTGCCAAGTTTTTCATCACTCCAAGCTTCTAAAGACATTCTTTGACCTAATTCAGTCCTACGTTTTCCTAATTCCTTTTGTTTTTCTTCTTCTGTTTTTGCTTCATCTCTACGTTTTTTCAGGGCGGCAGCACAAGAGTCTGTATTCTTCTCATCTAATTGATATGCATTTTTTTCATATATTTCATGCTTATCTTTGAATCCATCTTCAGTTAGAGGTGGATATTTCTTTGGATCTTGTTTACTTAACTCCTGATATCTTTCCCATGTCAAATCATAATGGCTTTTAGATAGTAAGTTTGCTTGATCTTTATAAGATGCAAGTTTTACCTCCAATTCATTGATTCCATAATATTCCCATGTTGTTTCATAATCCTCAATAAAATCCATCTCGCCTTCAGATGTTGGCAATTTACGATTATCAAATTCTATTTTGATATTTGGAAGAATAGTGTCTACGATTTGATGATAGATATTGGCATCTGGGGATGCATTAAGAGCATTAATATCAAAATTACCCTCTGAGTCAACATAGATTTTTTCATAACCAAGTTTCTGAGCTTCGTAATCTTTTTTTAAAGCAGTCAATGCTTCGTCAGACAGTTTATGCCAGTTATCGGGATCGCAATCTCCAGTTGGAATTCTGATATATAATTCAGTTATTTTGTCTTGCAGCTCATTCCACTGTTTTGACATTTCGGTATATTCAACTCTTGATTTTTCACAAAAACTAAACCATGCCTTATATTTTTCAATTGTAGGTGTGCTTAAATATTTGTTATTTAACCAGAACGGGTCAATGTAAAAAAGATTATTATTTCCACCATTTACCTGTTCAATCCCTAAATCGTCTGCGCCAGATACCCGGTATTTTGTATAAACGTGTTCGTCATCTATAGTTATATCATTAGAGTTTTGCACGTTGCGATATCCGATTGTAATATTTGTATCTTTCCCAAAGTTCTCTACACGATAAAAATTAACAACAAGATTTTTATAATCGAATTCAACAATACAACTAAAAAATTTTTCAAAATCTTGTGTTAAAAAACTATATACGTCACTGTATGAAATATCAAATGTCCCAATTTCATCTTTTAAATATACAAGCTTTTTCTTGATTTCACCATTTTCTATGGTTTCATATTCTTTTGGGATATTATCAACATGTCCTATTTTCCATCCAGGAACTTTGCTTACAAGAATATCAATTAAACTTAATTGTGGCGTTTTTTCATTGAAAAATTTGATCTGCTGTTTTGCAAATTCAACACCTTCAATTTCTTCAACATTTCCATCTACAAGCATCTCCAAAGAATCCGTTGTTCCGCAATTTACTTTCCATCCGTCAAGTGGGATTTGTCCATATTCTCCCTGTGCAGAATTTGCTGTTATTGATTTATATTCCTTCGTTCCTGATCCATGTGTTTCAGGACTGTCCATAATAAACCAGCCGAGAGAGGAGATGTAAATCTTCATATATTTAGAAAACCAATTATAAGCTGTCGATTCTATCATTTTTCCGTCATCAGTTTCTATATATTGACTTACATCAAATGTAATAGAAGAGACATCATTACAAACTCCTTCATAATTGACTGTTGATATATCTATTCCGTTGATAGCACAAAGAAAAATTCTACTTGGGGTCGCAAGGTAAGCCACTGGCTGTTCATGTTTTCCGTATAAATCATAATTTAATTGCAATTAGATCAGTGCTCCTTTCCGTGGTTCCAAGTATGAAATATCTAATGTCATATTCCCGAACACCCTAAAAGTATTATGTCCGTGAATCAAACGAATCCAATAAATATTATCTTCTTCCTGAATTCCGACTCTCTCAAATACAACAGATCTATCCAATTCATCGTATAGCGCCAAATTCTTACAATCTAATTTTAACTTCAAATCCCTTTGTGTTTGACAGTAGAAAAATCCACCTTGAAAAATATAATACTGTCCGTTTTCAATATAATACGCACCATACTTGTTCTTCACTCCGTAAGAATCGGTAAGATAGAACAGGATAGCGGTATTATTGCATACAGATACTACATGATTCTCTTTGTCATAAACGTATTCAAGTGTATATCCATTCATTTTCGCATAATTTTCAATTTTTCCCATCAGCAACTGAAGTGTAAGTTTGTTTGTAGATTGCAAAGAAAGCGTCCCATTTTCCAATGTTTTACTGTCTGACAGATTATGGATATAGATTTGTTCTGTGGCTTTTGGATAAATATTAATAACTGGATATACATATCCGTATTTGTCACTGCTTGTATTTTGCAACATAAAATTTTTACTTCGAGTAATGACTTGTTGATCTTGTTTTTCTACATAAGAAAATGGAGAATTACATGTAAATGTACATCGTAAACCATAACAAATTCCCCAATTCTCATATGGAGTGACAGAAGAGAAGTAACCTTTTACTTTTACAATCTCGCCCTGTTGTGTTGTTATTTTTAGCCATCTATGTTCTTGAGGTGAACTAAGCCATGAAATTGTTCTTTCATATTCTTCTGTAGAAAATTCAAGTTCGTCCTGCGATGTATTTCTTTCATAATCTTTTGTGATATGTATTTCAAAAGACAACACTTCAGTATAAGACGTCCCGAAACCTGTCACCTCTGGACGATATTTATTCATCGTAGTAGATTCCATTTCTCTTACAATAGAAGATGGAAGAGAAGTGTCATCATCAAAATTGACAGAAGATAATTCCTGCTGTTTTAAAGTTTGTTCATCAAATTCAAAATCTTTACATACTAGAATCAAAATAATTCACCTCAACTTTCTTAATTTTTCTATTCAAAAAAGAGCTGAGAAAATCTCAACTCTTTGTATATTCATATTCATTTTTACGACAAGCGGCAAGACATATGAATCCCGCCGCTTAAATTTTAAAGTGTCCGATGTATTCCAAGTTTATGAGCTTCTTTGGTAAATTCCTTTGTAACTCCTTCAATTACCTTCTTCATGCCAGGATATGTTTCCTTGTCGATACTTCCTTGAACTTCTATCATCTTGTCATAGTAATTATTTGTTACATTAGGTCTTTCACCAAGGCTGTTTGCAATGTTCAGTGAGCTATAAATATCATCTTTGTGTTCACCAAGATCCATAATGTTCTTCGACAGTCTTGCATTTACAACAGCATCACCATAAGTAATCGTTGTCGCTGTTCCGGTCAATCCACCACGCCTGACCATCATTTCAGGATTATTTCCTTCATTAATCCGAACAATTTCTGAACCATTTACAAATTTCTTTGTTCCAGACGCATAACCCCTCAACTGGTCAAGACTTACCCAACCAAGGTCACGTTCTCCGAAACGAGGGGTTCTACTAATATGATATTTCTTCTGCGCCCAAGATGCATTATTAACACTTGTAATATATACTTCTTGCCCAAGTAATTCATTACCTGCAGGATTCATACCATCAGAAGAGTAGAAATATTGACCGCTGGCAAATATTACTTTATCTCCAACATTAGGAACTCCATCTCCTCCACCATTATTGCTCGGTGGCGTTGGGGTTGGTTTTGGCGGTTCTGGTTTTGGTGTAACAGTTACTGCACAACTATTGGTTGAAGTAGCACCGCCACCATCTGTTGCAATTGCACTAATAGTAGTGCTACCTGCTTTGATAGCATGAACAGTTCCATTTGCAACTGTAGCAACATCTGGATTTGATGACACCCACTGCAAGCTCTTATTCTTTGCATCATTTGGTCTGATAGTTGCTGAAATATTCGCCGTAGAACCTTCCTGTATAGAAAGTGTCCCCGGACTTAATGTAATTTCTGCAACAGGTCTGTTAGATAAGTCCGGATTCTTGCTGATATCTCCTTGAATCTGGTCATTCTTATTTTGAGTTGTTCCGTTCTGAATCTGACCTGTATTTACATTTGTAAAATTATCAGGTCTATAGTTAGGAGCAGTAGTAATTCCATTGTTGAACTGATTCTGCGCTCCACTACTTGTACCGAGACTACCAATGTTATTGGATAGACTTCCATTCGGCACAAATCCTGTGCTGTTGATAATCTGCTGAATCTTGTCATAAGCCTGTTGGTAGTTATTTACTACGTTATTCAGCATATTGGATATTACTTCTTCCTGTTTTTCAGAATTGTAAGTAATATCATTAAGAGTATCTTCTAACTCTTTGTTTAAGTCATCAGAAAGACCTTCGTATCCGTTTTTACGCACATCATACTCATGATCTCTCCGTGTATCTTCAAGCTGAGATTCCGCATCCGCTAACTGTGCTTCCAGTCTCTTTTTCTCAGCTTTTGCTGCTTCGTTATTTCAATTATCTTCACATAGTTCGCTACACTATGCAGTTCTCTTATGAACTTCTCTGAGTTGTCCCCAGAAGTTGAGACTATACCTTCTATTTGAATAATTTTGAATTTATTTCTTTGAAATGATTTTGGACATAAAGAAAGAGCAGTAACTATCAGCTACTACTCTTTTTGTAGAACAAAAATAAATCTCATAATTCGGGATTATGCCATCCCAGTACAAACATATCACAGACCCACGAACAAATGTTTATAAAGTATAACCGTAAAGCCGATTGCCTATAGTACAACCATTAAACATAAGATGGGTAAAATAAAAAATATTTTGTTCACATTTATGATATCATAATCTATTAAACTTGTAAAGTTTTTTTAATCCTTTTTCGTATTTCATTCATGTCATCACTGTCTATTTTACATATATATTTTCCAATTCTTGATTTTGATATACATCTAATATCTTCACATTGAATAGATGAATCAAAATTTAGTTCTTTATATTTTGTTTTTTTTAATATATAATGCCATTCATACTTTAACTCAGAAGTGGAATTTTCCTTATATCGTATTGTTTTTGACAATGGAACGATTATAACATTTGAACCATTGTAATTGATTCTATTATTAGAAATGATGACACATGGTCTTGCTTCTAGTCTACTTTTTTCGTGTCCAATATTTTCTCCTAAATAGCAAGCATATATTGCCCCTCTTGGATACTTCACTTTACGTTGATTATTTTTATTAAATTTATCTTGAATTTTTAATTTATGAGATGTCCACCTTAAAAGATTTTCAAATTTATTATAAGACATGATATTTCCATCCTTTATCATTAGTATTATTTCTATTATATACCAACAATAGGAAAAGGAATAGTCCAAACATACGTTTTCATTTATTCAAATAGTCTATATTTTTCGAGTTACCAATCGCTTGTAACCCTATGCCTACATATTATAATATATAGGACTTACCAGTCGTTGAGCGTCTTCCATATCATAAACCATATATGACTTAGGAAGTTCGTTGCGTCTGGGTGACTTGCACACCCGGTTATCCCTGACCTATCTGTTTTTTATGGTTTCTATCCGAAGACTGTTGAGTTATAAACTCGTACCGCATTCACGTTTACCGTTTCCAGTTCCGTTGTAGCAAGATAGGGTTGTGGGGACTTTCCCGCAGTTAAATAGATACCGGCAAATATTTACCGAATCTAAAGCAGCAATTTGTGCTTTTAATACATTGATATCTTTTGTCTGTTTTCTAAGATTCTTAGAATACTCAGCATTTTTCTTCTTAATATCCAGTAATTCAGAGTATTTATCAATGGATTTTTGAGCCATATCATTTTCGGCTTCCAGTTGCTTCTTATAAAGATCAACAATAGAATCTTTGTAGTCTTCTACAATATTGACGGAACTTGAAATCTGATCGAGAAAATCTTTCTGCTGCTCTTCAAATTCCTCCGTAGATATATTTCCGTTCTTTAAATCTTCGTCAAGTTTCTTTAATGCTTCGTTGTAATTCTTAATCTGTTGTTTGGCAGCAATCATACCTTGGTTGATTAACGCTATATTTGCAATACCATCAAGTGTTAATCCACCATTCTTACCAACAAAAGCATCACTATTTAAAAGTCCTCTTAAATCGTCTGTCTGTTTAATTAGATTGTCTAATGCTTCCTGTCCATCAAAGAACGGTTCCCATCTAACTTCCCAGATTTTATTTTTGAGGTCTTCAATATTCTTCATTGCATCATAAATAGAATCATCAAGCTTTTCTATCTCTTCTGCAATTTCATTATATTTTTCAGAGCCAACATCATATTTCGCCTGATCTCGTAATAGTTCTTGTCTCTTATTATAATTCGCTTGAATCTGTGCATTGGCATTATCAAGTTGCGCCTGTAAATCTTTTTCAGATATTTGTTCGCCTTTTGACTCTGTAAGGTCTGTGTTGTTCTCAAGACGTTTTGCAGTTCTGTCTAATTCATCGATTGCCTGTTGCAATTTCAATAAATCAAGTTCTCTTAGTTGGTCTTGCAATTCGATCAATGTTGTTTCAGCTTCTGCTGCTTCTTCTTTAAATCCGTTTAATGCAGCTTGTGCCTCATACCATTCTGTAGACCATTTTGCCATAGACCCATTTTCCATGAGTTTGTTGATTTCATCTTGATATAACCGCACTTGCGATTGTAATTTACCAGCAACGTCCTGTTGATTTTTAATCGATTCTTTCAAAGAGCCGTACATCTTATCTGAATAAGCAGATTCCCCTTTTGCAGCAGCTAACTCACGTAATGCTTCTTGGTAGTCAACAGCGGAAGACTCAATTCCAGTCATCATGTCAATGTAGTCTTCGATATTCTCAAGTGCTTTCTTTGTAAGTTCGCTCTGTTTGTTTAAAAGGTCATCGTATTGTTTGTTGCAATCCTGTAATTTATCATCATTTACCTTTTCACTTATTCGCTACATAAGTGAGAGAGTAGTAAACTCTCCTCATACTTTCATATGAGATGAGACTATATCTTTTACTTGAATAAATTGTGTTGTGTTGGATATAAATAAAGAGCAGGAGATTAGCTCTCTTGCTCTTGGTTAGTTAATTCGTTATATATTTTCACAATATCTGTCATTCCAAATTTTTTACCCTGAAAGTTATACCGTATTTTCTTTCTGGCTTTGCCATTTAATTCAGCCATTAAACTTCTTGGAATAGTAATTGGATTATTTGTATTGACATCTCTATATATATTTCCTATGTATTCTTTTGTAACCGGGAATAAATTTTGTGGTAAAAATGCTCTTCTTTGTCCTAATACATATCCAAAACTAATATTGTCGCATAAACCGTATTTGCTTATGGAACGTTGATATTGGTTTTGATATTTTTGTATTTTTGATGATACAGGAATCATCCAATATAAACCATCTTCTTTGTACTTAAACATATAACAACATGGTCTGCCATGTAAAGTCCCATTTACCATTTCTTTGTTTTCTAAAAGACCACAATACTTAAACTTGTCATAAAAAGCATCTTTTATAAAATACAGTTTACCAGTATCCATTTTTTCTCCTTTGTAATCAAAAAGCATCCATATATAAATGGATGCTTCATAATTTGAATCCCAGCCATTTATTAGCCGCATTGCTGGGTAGCGGAAATAATTTGATTCCGTACCTTCTTTTTATGACTACTGATTTATACGGTCACAGTAAATAATTTGAAAACATATCTGTTTTCTTGTTATTATTATATGACAAATCAAGAGAAAAAACTACCCAAATTGTAAACAAAGAGATGTATTTATATTTATCACTTTTACACAAAACATATGTTTTTATTTAATTTATTCAAGTAATCTATTTTTTCAAACCGCCAATCGCTTGCGGCTTTACTCCCTTATGGGATAGTCGTTGAACGTTCTCCTATTCGGAGCTTCGCTGCTGATTGTCCAATTCTTATAATTTTCAAACATTCACGCTTGGACTTATTTCATTCCTACGTTGTAGTTTATAAGACTTTAGGAGTTTCCAGCAATTAAATAGAATTTTACATGTTCATCACTGAACACGGTGGCGTGATAATTCACCACGATTGTGCTTCGCTAATTATTTTCTGAGTATCCTGGTCATATTTTGAAATATCCATAGACCCGTTCTGAATCTGATGGACAATAAGAGGGTTTATTCCGCTCTGTTGTACAATAGAATCAAAGTGACTTTGGTAAGTCCCAATAGCTTGCTGAGTCTTACTCATTAGTTCACTATTCTTAGACATTGCCTCATATAACTTTTCTTGTTTATGCGGAAGATGAGCAATACGTTCCATTTGGCTCATCAATAAATCATACTGTGATTCTAGTCGTTTGAATAACACATCAACCCAGTCTGTATATCCAGACACTGCTTCTGATAATTTCTCTGCTGCTTTGGAAGTATCTGATGCTGCTTTGGAAAGATTATTGGATGCGGAGTTGATATTGTTGGAAGCGGAAGAGTTAGCTCCATCCATTCCATATGAAAGTTTACTTGGTCGTCCAATTCCTCCACTTCCACTTGAATATGCTGTTCCTGATGCGTAAGCTCCGCCCATAAATACTTTTGCACGAGAATTGACATATCCTTTGGACAAAAGCTCTTTTGTTTGAAGATGGTTAAAGATTATATCTCCCTTTTTAATATCAACAAATTCTGCTCCATTATCTCCAATAGTCGTGAATTTTCCTCCTCTGACAAGCAACTCTTGACCGAGTTCGCCAACTAGAGATGTTTCATTTCTTTTTGCAGACCAGTCTCCTTGAACAAAAGCATGCCCGCTTTTTGGATTTGCAGTTCCATTTACATGAGCAGTACCGTTAAATGAGTTCCCGTCTTTGCTTCCGTTTGTCTTATAATTTGTTTTATATGTCGTGCTTATTGTTACAGATTTGTCTTGTACACTATCAATTGCAGATGCAAGGCTACGTACGAGACCAATTCCAGCAGTAGAAGCAGAAACAGTTACGGATTTATCTTTCACATTATCGATAGATCCCTTTAGAGCGTCAACTAACTCTTTCCCGGCTGTTTTTGCAGATACCGTTATATCTTCTGGTTTAATTGCACTAATTGCCCCTTCTATAGTGGCAATAGACGACGGGTTTAATGCAACATTAACATCATGCGGTTTTGAGAGTTCTGCAAGAGCACCTTGAATTTCATCTGTGTTAATTCCAAGAGTTGCAGTTGTTTTTGAATCAAGACCTTGAATTTCTGCAGCAAGTTCTTGCACTTTCTGTTGCGCTGCTGATGTATCGATGTCTACACCTGCGCCTTTTAGCTGTTCCGCAACCTTGTAATTACTTAATGCATTTTGAAATTCTTGAACTTTTGCGATTGCATTTGCCAAATCACCTTCAATTTGAGATACATCTACCTTCATTATTTCTGGTGTAGACAATTGCTCTTTTTGGCTCAACAATCCTTGTAAGACAATTACAGCTTCGTTTGCCCCTTCTGCATTAATGTTTAGTGTTCCATCTTCATTTCTGAATTGGTCTAATAACTGAATAGCCTGTGTGATTTGATTGTCTATTTCATCTACATCTGCATTAAAATCAAATGTAATTTCTGTAGCCCCAAGCTCTTTCAGTTTTTGATTTGCATTCTCAAGCCTTTGAACAACTTCTTCTGAATTTAAATCAAAAGAAATCTCTGTCGTTTCTGTTAATTCCGCCTTTTTGTTTACAAGGTAATCAAGAATTTGATTTGCCGCCTCAAGTTTATCACCTTTTACATCTAACGGGATATTAGGATCGTTCTTAATCTGCTCAATGTAACTTTCTGTGTCTTTAATTTTCTGATTTGCATCATCCAAAGAGGTAGTATTCAAATCCATTCCATCAAATGTGGAATCTCCCATATCGTGTAATGTTTGTTTAGCAGTTTGGGCTGTATTCTGTAATTCTTCTATAGAAGCAATAGGTTGATCAAGATTAATTTCAAATCCAGCTTCTGACGCCGCTCTTAATATGCTTTGTATGGCTTCAACATCCATACCAAACATATCAGCGATTACTTTATCTTTTCCTTTTCCAAAATCAAAAGTGTATTTTCCATCTTCTAATTTGGCATATTCATCACCTAATGTTTTATTCACTGCATCAAAGAAATTATAAATACCATCGGTCGTTTCATTTCCATTATCATCAACGGTAAAGAAGTCAAGAATAGAATATCCAGTATCACCAATTGTATTCCCAAGTCTATTAAATGCAGCAATTACATCTTCTACAGGAGCTGTGCTTAAATCAGCACTTGACAATAAATCGATATATGTACGAACACCGTCATCTACCCATCCTCGTTCAATCATTTCCTTGGTTTCTTTGTATCCTTTTTGAATATTAGAATACATATCACGTTCATTACCAGAAGATTGAGCATCTATCCATTTTTGATATGCAGATGTAGCGGCTTCGTACTGCATTTGTAAATCTTCAAGATTGCTAATCTGATCGAGAATTTCCTGTCTTGTATTTTCAAGTCCAGTTGTGTCTTCGCCCATATAATTAGCTTTGGCTAATTTTTCTGTATTTTCACGTAAAGCATCATATTGATCATTTAATGCAGAAAGGAATTTGGATTTCTGCATGGATTCTTGTTGTGATTCTAATTCAGCTAATGCTTTCCTATTTAAATGATATCCATTTGCTGTTTTTTCAAGAGCCTTTTCTGCTTCATCTCCAAACATTGCACGGAACGATTTTACGCTATCAGAAGATATTCCAGAACCTGACGTAGACTCTGCAAGTATTCCTTTAAGCGTTTCTAAATCTTCTGTTGCAGACTCAACACTTGATTTAAAATTATTGAATGAATCAGAAGCAGTAGCCAAGTTTCCAGCAGCATTCCCACTTACAAGCCCCATTTCAGAAAGAACATTTACAAAATTTTGCAATTCTTCAGTAGAAGATTCTGCGTCAAGACCAAATGTTTTTGCAAGTGACCAAAGTTCGCTTTCTCCTGCCTGTTTTCCTTCTGTAACTAACGCACCGAAAGCGTCAACAGCATCAAGTTTTAAGGATTTCAAACTTTCTGATGTCTTTTTGATATCCTCTGATGATTTTTTAAATTGATTTGATGATCCAACCTTTTCTCCACTCAAAACTTCTTTGAAATCAGCTATTTTAATAGAAGCAGTATCAAGCTGTTTTTCCAAATCACCAAATAAATCTGTAAATTTACTATTATCTCCTTGTGATAATATGTCATTTACCTCATCTCCAAGTGCTGCAAAATCCGCTCTTGCTGCACGGATTTTATCTGTGTCTCCACTAAGCAATGCGTCATTATATTTGTTAATTACTTCCGCGTACTTATTGTAGGTAGAATACACAGAACCAGCCCCGGTTCCTTGAGCAATCATCTCTTCTTTGATGATATTTTTGTATGTATCTTGATAGTTATCAAGAATTTCTTGATTTGATTTTAGTGCGTCGGCTGCTGAATCAACATATCCTTTAATTGCGTTCTGAGAGTTTTCATCGGTATATTTTGATTCAAGGTCGGATACGCGATTCATGAATTCAGTAATTGTTTCTTCAGCTTGCGAAGCATCTCCATTAAATTGGATCGTATATAATCCTTCACCGTTTCCGTTGTCATTTATGGAGAATCCAGCGTCTTCAAATTCTTTGGCGATATCGTATATTTCTTTTCCGATACCTTTGTCATTTTTATTTAACCCAGATCCGCTGACAGTATCACCGATATAATACTTCCGGCTTTTCTCCATCTCTTTCTTGGTGTCATTATATGCTTCTGCGTTTTTATTCAAATCTGTCTTTGCGTTTTCAGCGGCGATTTGTTGCAGAATATTTAATTGTGTCTGTAGATTTCCATTTACCAAATCCACTCCAGACGCTTGATCACCATACTGAGCTGTAATTTGTGTTTGAATTCCAAGAATCTGCTGTTTAACACTATACTCTTCGGATGATGTCAATCCTCCAGAATCAAGTTGTGCCTTTAGCTCTTTATATTTAGATATCTGCTCGGTAAGCTGGTCATTGGACTCCTTAAAAGCAGCAGACGATGCTGTGGCAGTTTCCATCATATTTTTCTTATAGTTCTTGTATACACTATAAGCGGCGACTCCGACAGCAGTAATTGCTGTTATTCCTGTTATGATAGGATGTGCTGCAATAATTGAACCAATACCTTTAAATCCATTTTTGATATCTTTCAGTTTTTCTCCGATTATATCAGTAGAAGAGTCCAGGATATCTGATAAGTCATCGGCAGTGTCTATAGCATCAGTTATTGCATTTGTTTTTTTAAGACCTTTCGTTGCTTTTTCTAAATTTGTAATCTGTTCTGCACCCTCAATAGATGACTTTGCAACTTTGTCTAAGGATTTTGAGAAGGAGGTATATTTTAGAGCTTCCTCTGCCAAATCTTTAGAAACACCTGAATTTTTAAATATTTTATTTACAATATCTAAATCATCAACACCATCCAATAAACTAGCAATAGATTGTGCTTTTGATGTAAAATCAAGATTTTTATCAATTCCTCGTATACCAGTAATAAAGTCTGATAATTCTCCTATATCTTTGAGTGACAATGTATGATATATTATCTATATACGTTTCTATCGTAAATGATAATAAAAATTGGAGGAACTGTTATGTCATTAATTAAATGTCCTGAGTGTGGGAGACAGATAAGTGATCAAAGTGAAAGCTGTATTCACTGTGGCTTCCCTATAAAGCAAAAGGATAATAAGTATTGTTTAGTAAATGGAAAATCATATGATTTAGATTTTGTTTTAAAAGTTGCTTTAAATAGTAATACAACTGATCAGGAAAGAAAAGAGTGTTTTTTACAAATTCAAAATATGACAAGGTTATTAAGACCAGAAAAATTATATTGTAAAATTATGTGTGATAAAACTATTCCAGAAATATACAATGATGATGATTTAATCCCATCACCAACACCTACTCAATCCAATCAACCACACTGTCCATACTGTAATTCAACCAATCTTACTAAAGTGTCTGGCACGAGCCGTTTCGCCAGCACATTGATGTTTGGAATTGGAAGTAAGAAAATCGGCAAGCAATGGAAGTGTAATAATTGTAAGAGTTATTTTTAGGGGAGTGGAGGAGTAGTTAGAAACAGAGATGTTTCTATAACATTTCTGTTTCTAACTCACGTATTCTGCACTTTAAGTCATCACACGATTTTTGCTGCTTTTTCAATGTGTATTCGCATGAATAATCTGTTTTTTGAAGACCAAAATTATTTTCGATTTTTTCATTAAAATCTTTATGCATTTTGTTCAATACCTTTCGATTGTTTTTGTTTAATGAATATAAGAATATAATCATTCTATATTTTGTAAAATGTAAAAATGTATATATTTTGTAATGCAGTAAGTGTAAATTTTTCAATTTTAGATTCACCACCTTTGGAGGAAATTTTATGGACAACAAATCTATAAGTATGAACAAAATTATGAATATTGTAAAATCTGCATATGAATATTACAATTTGAAGATCTCGGACATTACTGTATTTGACCTTAAAAATTTGTTCTTTACAGATGATTTATACGAGTCTGTATCGAAAATTCAACAAGACACTAATCTTATATTAAAAGACAATTTAACAAATGGTTGTGTTGTATTTCCAAACGATAGCAATAAATTAGCATCTCCCGTTATGTTCTTACGTACACAAAATTTAGATATGTCTAACATGCTTATTGCATTTTTTCACGAATTAGTCCATATTGAAGATTTTTATAAATTTGCGGAATATAAAAATATTGATATTTCTAAAATTAAAGAAATGAAAAATTACGAAAATTTTTGTTTATGGAGTGAATTTCATGCTTTCTATTCAGAAAATTTATATACTTATAAATTTGTAGATTTTTCTAATAATACGAACGATTTCGAATCAATGGAACACGTTTACGTAGAAAATCTTGCAGCTTATCTTTACAGAGAACGTAAACGGGTATTTCAAAATGGGGAAATTTTATATTACGATATATCAAGAATTCTTGGTCGTATTGCTTTCCCAGATATTTATGATAAAGTTGTCGATACCGATTGCTCATACATATACGAATATTTAAAAGAGTTTTTCCCTCAAGAAAGCCAATTTGAGAAAGTAAATTCTCTATATCGATTTTACGTGCAAGTGTTGAGGGATGGGGACATTCTTGATCGATTGAATGAATTAGATGATTTAATATGTCTTCTTTAGTGATTTTTATTTTGAGTTTATTGTTACTGTTTTTCACTACATCACCTTCTTTATTTTAATGTGGAGTGGGGGAGTGGTCTAAAAATACTTCCTGCTGCGGAATTTTCCTGTTAATTTACAATTAGCTCTATACGAATACTCCTTTGAATATTCTTCAAACTCTTTGCGTTCAATTACACCATGAGGGCTTTCGTATATTCCGCTGCATAATTTTCTTTGATAATCATCATATAATTTTTTTGCTGTTCTGTCATAAATCAACATCACCTAAAATTAGTTCTTTAAATCTTTTAATAATTGAATAACATTCTTCCGGCGTTACATTTGTTTCATAATACAGAGCTTTAAGCAGACGTTTTATAATTTCGTCTTCTTTTCAATCTGCGTAATATATTCATTAAGAATTTTATCTGTATTTCCAGATCTATATTCAATTGAAATATTTTCATTAGATCTTTTTGGCGGTTTCAGAATTTGTTCGTGTGTTTCCATTTCTTCACCTTCTTTTATAATATCTTACATACGAAGAAGAGACATCTCAATCGATGTCTCTTGACTAAAAATTATTTCACTTATGAGGGCATAATGCCTCATCTCTCTGATAAGAATAAATCTTATCTCTCTATCGATTGATGACGAATCAGAGCAGTAAATATTACTATTTTTACATAAAAAAAATATAAAACTCATAATGCGGGATTATGCCATCCCAATCCAAAAATATCATAACTACTATAAACCACGCTTTCACGTGGTTTATAGTATGTTGTCATTTAAACTCATGCCATAACGACAATCGTTTTCCTCCTATTCGTCTGCACATCTATCGGCTAATGGACACCCATTTCCGTGTGATATGATACAAACTAAGCCAATGGACACCCATTTCTCTGTTTGTACATGGAGTATAACAAATAATATACAAGATGTCAATATATACTAAAAAAGTTTTATAATTCCATAAGATTCAATATCTCCTTTGTTCCCGTCATACATTTTAGGTATAATAACATCCAGCATATTGTGTTTGACTTTAGAATTATTTAAATATTTAATGCAATTATATGCAACAAGATCAGCAATTTGCAATCCAATACAATTATCCTCTTTTACTAAAAAATTCGTTGTTGTAATATATTTTTCAATTGCAGTGGAATGATAAATATTAGTTCCGTATTTTAACATATGAAAATAATATTGCTGAATTTTTTTGTTTTGTGTTTCTTCTCTTGACTCAAAAATAATACTTCCTCTTGCATTATTTTTATTAAGGAAGTGAATATAATTGTTAACTATAGTAGAAAATAGCAATTCATATGCATCATGGCTTATTGATTTAGGATATTCGCTATTATAATTTTTAGCATTTATATATGCAGAAAGAATTTTAAATTTCGAAGATGTAAGAGAAGAATAGAATTCATTCCAAAATTTTTCGCACATATCTTGATTTCCACACATACATGAAAAATCATTTTGTTTCTTAATCATATCTGTGTAATGAAAAATTATATTAGGATTTTCTAAAATTGATTTACATTTTAATATATTTGGTATTAAATTATCCTTATATTCTTTTCTTGATATAAATATTCCGCCAAGCAATAGATATGGGTTAAACTTTGTTACGTTGCTTTCGTCTAAAAATAAGATATAATCTGTATTGTCAATCTTCATATTTTCTCCCTCTCATCGTTAGTATTATTTTCATTATATACTAAGAATGAATAGAAGAGTAGTCTGAACATATGTTTTTACTAAATCAAAAACCTCAATTTATAACAAAAGACAGGAGTTTTCTCCTGTCAGTACATTGTTGTGATGTGAATCTATTTTGAGCAGTTTTAAATATGCTCATAGATTATTATACTAAATCTATATATTAAGTCAACACATTGTTGTTAGTTATTCTTGATATCATGTTTATCGGTGTCTTTTGTATCAAAATTCTTGAACAAGTCTACAATTGATTTATCAAATACATTTTTTACGATAAATAGAAGAATTGAGATAAGTTCAACAATTACCGAAGTAATAAAGAATTTTATAAATGATATTATCTCTAAAACAACTGTTTCCGATATCTGTATCCAATTACTAAATCCTATCATAACTAAGAAACAGAATACTAGAACATACATAAAAATGAATTGGTATTTAAGTAATCTAAATACGTTATTCATCAATTTTGTTTTGTGAATACGCTTTAACTCTTCATTTCTTCTTAATTCCGGAGCCAATACATCTTTATATATCAAATATCTTCTTTCGAAAAATATATTCATTTCTGATATATCAGTTTCCAAACTATTTTTCTCATTCGATCGTGATTTATTATAATTTTCTTCTGTTTGTACATCTCCAACTTCAACTTCTACAGTTTCTGGCACTGATATTCCAGCATCAAAAATTATATCGTTTAATGTTTCTCTGTTATCCATAAAAAATAGGCTCCATATTTTCGGAATAGTAAGAAATTTTCAAATAATCCAGTCTCGCCTCCATAACACTGACAGATACTTGGAATTTTTTTGCTAAGTCAACAGAATTTGGTAAGTTCATTTTCATATATTCTTCTTTCAACTTATGAAATGGAATAAGAAGTTGTCCGGCAAAAATATCCATATTCTTTTCATCAGCATCCTTATCTTTTTCATCTAGTCTGTATTCTATATGTGGTTCATTGTTATTAGGATCAATATTACAACAGTGTGCTAATTCATGAGCTATAGTAAATCTTATTCTGTTTATACTGTCGGTTCCACGATAAAAAATTGCCGCATCGTTTCCCGAAGTAAGAACTAAACCTAAAATATCATTTCGTTTTAATCTTTTTTCTAGCTTTGTAAAGTCCATTGGCAAAACAGAAATACCAATTGATTTTACAAGTCTTTCCAGATCAATAGGAATAGTGTCATAAATACCATATTCCATCAGTAATTCATCAGGCGTTTTACCATGAATTTTCTCTAAAGTTTTACACATTTTATCATCTTTTCTGTACGTACTAAATTTTATGACATTATTGTTCATATGCACACCTCATATGGAAATAATATCACTATATGGTTTATAAAGGAATAAAAATCGTTCACTAAATAAATACAAGAACTGACATAATTCTACATATTTATTATAAAATATATAATTTTTGATGTCAATATTTCATATTTTAATATTTTATCTCTATTAGAAAACGACGAGAGATGCGCCGAGTGGAATACCACTATTAATATTTACCTTGGAGCACGCATTTAAGATATATAAAATTTATGGCACTTATATACCTTAGAGGAAGGGTGCTCTCTCTACACTTCCCTAATATTAACAAACTTATCCCGCCACTGCCAGTTAAGACAGCTTCTCCGACCTATAGGAAGCCCTAGCGGATTCACCTGTGACTATACGTAATTAGGGTTGGCTCATCGTTGCTTCGGACAATATATATGTCATCATATATATCTTTTCGTTGTTCCGTTTCACTATATTATATAGAATAGAAGTTTCGATGAATTGATCCTCTCTGTTCTTTAAAACCTGAATCTCACCGCCTTGAATTATATGCCATTATATATAATTCTTGAATACATATTACTATGTATCGCTGCGATAATAGACTCACTCTAGTAAATAGAAGTTGTAGCCAGGATTTTGGCTAATCTAGGTTTTTAATAAATGCTCCGATACCAATCCCACCTAAAATTGTAGGTAAAAGACCTATTGTATCTACGAGCTGCGTTACTACATCTAATGCTGCAGTACCACCATCAACGATTCCTTTAAATAAATCAGAGTCTATCATTGATGTTGAAAATTCTTGGAACTGTGCTTTGAAGTGAGAAATTGATGCTTCTATACCTTTGTTCCAGTTATCAAGCTCTCTTTGAGCAGAACCTTCTGATCCGAATTCAGCAGTTTGGACAGACTGTCTTGCAATATCAAAATTCTGCATCAATGCTGAAATTACATTTCCTTGACGTTTTCCAGCTATAAGTTCAGTAACACTAGCCTGCTGAATATCTGTTAAATCTTTCCACTTATTTGATAACTCGTCCAAAATT
>OLPD01000265.1_pt1 | contig 45094 bp, 36 predicted proteins | sample 1672111 | NCBI WGS metagenome assembly OLPD01 (sample SAMEA3136646, study PRJEB25190) | human gut metagenome
TCGATAGCAGAGTTGAAGAATTCCATAGTCTTTTCTCCTTTATTATAAAGCGTTTTCGATCATTTGTACACACCCGAAATCTTATTGTTTTACACTGCATAACCGCAGCAAGGTTGATTTTCTGGTGCACTTTTCTGACCGGGATAAATTAAAAACGCCTACCGAGTCAGGCAGGCGGGAGCGAATCAGCGTCCACCACGATGAACTCATCACCGGGGTGGATTTTTTCTTTTCGGTTCAGATATTTTTCAATATCGAAGATATTTTTGGGGTCGTAATCCGAGGTCAGCTTATAGTTGGGGTGCTGGGTCAGGTCGTATTTGTCCGAAAGGAAGGGGCGCACACCACGCAACTGCAAAATGCACTTGCCGCCGTCCAGCACCGCCAGCTCGTCCCGGCTCAATAATTCATGCCCCATCTTCTGGAACGTAGTGCCGTAACTGGGGCTGTTGCCACGGGTGTCCGAGGTGTTGAAGGCGTCGATTGTTTCCTTGCCCAGCATTTCGGACAGGTCTTTCAGGGTAGTCGGCTCACTGCCGCCGAGAAAAATCTGGCTGTCCATGTTACCCACGATGGTGTCCGCATTGTCCTTGTAGATGGCTTTCAACTGACTTCTCGCCTGCAAAACAAGGCAGGCAGAGATTTCACGGCTGCGAATGGTCGCCACCAGCTTTTCCAGATTGGGAATCTGCCCGATGTTGGCGCACTCGTCGATAAGGCACCGCACATGGATGGGCAGCTTGCCGCCGTACACATCATCTGCTTTATCGCACAGTAAATTGAAAAGCTGGGTGTAAACCATGCTGATGAGGAAGTTAAAGGTTGAATCCGTGTCCGACATGATGAGGAACAACGCCGTCTTCTTATCGCCCAGCGTGTCCAGTTGCAGCTCATCGTACATGGTGAGATCACGCAGTTCTTGGATGTCGAAGGGGGCTAATCTGGCACCGCAGGAAATGAGGATGGATTTTGCGGTCTTTCCGGCAGCCAGTTTGTAAAGTTTGTACTGCCGCCCGGCAAAGCTGTTGGGCTTCTTTTTTGCCAGTTCCTCAAACAGCAGATCCACCGGATTTTGGTATTCCTCATCGTCCTCCAGCACCTGCATGGTGTTCAGCATTTCCAGCAAGGTTGCGAAGTTTTGCTCCTCCACCGGGGCTTCATAATGCAGATAGGCGATAAGCGCAGTCAGCAAAAGACGTTCACTTTTTTCCCAGAAAGGGTCCCCGCCGCTGCCTTCTCCCTTGGTGTTGGTCATCAGGGTCGTGACCAGTTTCAGAATGTCCTTTTCGCTGTGGACATAGGCAAAGGGGTTATAGTGCATGGACTTTTTGAAGTTGATGGTGTTCAGAATCCTGACCTTGTAGCCGTTTTTCAGAAGTGCGTTCCCGCACTCGACCACGATACTACCTTTCGGGTCAGTGACCACATAGGAACTGTGACATTGTAAAAGGTTGGGCTTGAGCCAAAACCGGGTCTTGCCGCTGCCGGAGCCGCCCACCACCAGCACATTTTTGTTCCGGGCGTTTTTGGGGTCAGGTGGGCGATTGCTCATCATCAGCCGTTCTGTTTTGGTCAGGATAATGTTGTCGGCAAACTTGGGAGCCATGAACGGCTCAATGTCCTTGGTGGTACCCCATGAAGCGTTTTGTCAAGTGCTTTTCGCAATTTATTGACGCAAAACAGGATTTTTTCAAGAGAAAAGCCCCATGCGGTCAACATGGGGCGAGTTGATAAAGTGAAAGTGCGAAAGTGCAAGGTGCAAAGGCTCTGCGTTTTGCACTTTCATTTTGCAGTTTCGGGCGGCTGCTTCTTCTTGATGAAGTTGTACCATTGACTTCCAACGCGCCTTGCGCCCAATATGCCGCCCATGCTGCGCTTGGCATTTTGTACCGTTCTTTCGGATATTCCGGCTTCGGCTGCCGCCTTGACAATATCCTCGCTTGCCATTTCCTTACCGTCTGCAAGTAAATCGAGTATCAACCTTTCCGCTTGCTCGGTCTTGGTTTCGGTGTTGCCGCCTGTGCCGGACAGCAGTTCATCAGCGGTAATGTCATATTCGCCTATCCATGAAAAGCCGCTTTCCGCGCCCAACGAAAACGCCATAGGCTTACCCTCCGGTGCAAGGGAAGATTTGTCGTGAATGATAACGCGCACATTCGGCTCTCGTTTCACGCGCCCTATGAGCAGCACACTACGAGCGGCGGCTCGGAAGTCGATAGAGCCTAATCCCCGGTATGCGCTCTGACCTCCGGCAGCTTTGTTCAAGTGCCCGATAAGCACAACGGCACACCCGGTACGCTCTGCAACTTCGGCAAGGCGGCGAAAGATAGGGCGTATTTCGTTTGCCTTGTTCATATCCGTTTTTTCGCCTACATACGCCTGTATGGGGTCAAGGATTATAAGACGCGCCCCGGTCTGCCGGATTGCCCTTTCTATGCGTTCATCGGATAAGGACAATTCCTGTTTGCCCTCGTCAATGACAAGTACCCGGTCAAGGTCTGCGTCCGCTTCCATAAGGCGCGGCTTGACGGTATCGCCCAAACCGTCCTCTGCGGTCTGATAGATAACATTAAAAGGCTCATGCTCTGCCATAGCCGGAAAGGGCTTGCGGTTGGTACAGGCGGCGCAAAGGCGCAGGGCAAGGGTGGTTTTTCCCTCGCCGGGGTTGCCCTGTACGATTGTTACCTTTCCAAAAGGGATATACGGCTCCCATAGCCATTCAACGGTCTGTGTGTCAACCTCGCTCATGCGGATAATTTCAACGGTTTCTTCCTGTTGCGGCTCACGCAAGCCATAGACAGCTTCGCGCAGATATTTTCCGTCTGTAATTTCCTCTTTACGCTGTAAAACCTCGTTCCAGTCTTTGAACAACGGTACAAGGCGATTGACGGTGTAGCCTTGGGGGATAATGCTGTTAAGGCGGCTGCAAGCGTCTGTCCCGGCTTTGTCGCTGTCAAGGCAGAGATAGACGGTCTTGATATTCGGACGGTCAGAGAGAAAACGCAGCAGGGCTTTTTCACTCACGCCGCCCAATGACAGATAGCTTTGTTTCTGCCATTCCTTTTTGAACAGGCAGAGGAAAGATAACAGGTCAATGGGGGCTTCAAAGACAAAAAGCCTTTCGCCCTCGCCCCGGTAGCAGAAGTTAAAAGTCTTGTCGCTGCCTTTCACATCAAGCCGGAAGCTGCCCACCGTTCCCCGTTGGTGGGCATATCTCGGTATGCCGCTTTCATCTCTGCCGACAAATACGGCGTTATGGTGGGCGGCTTCCTCGTAGAGATCGCCGCAGGAAAAGAAAAAGCCCGACACATCTTCATCAATGCGCCGGGCGGCTGTAAGGTAGTTCCTCGCTGTTTGGTTGTCGGGGCTTTTGGGTGGTAGTCTGAATTGCAGATAGACGGGTGGGGGTGCTTCGCCCCGTTCGCCTATCAGCATTTCAACGGCTTCAAGAAAACTTTTGCCGTAAAACTCCATGACAAAATCAATCGGACCGCCGCCTTTGCTCTGGCTGTGCCGATACCATCTGTTTTCTCTGACCGTCAAGCTGTCGTGCCGTTTCCAACGGTACTCCTGTCCGGCGCGTTCAAGCTGTTCGCCCTGGGCTTGCAGGAATGATACAAGGTCGGTCTGATTTGCCCGGTCAATCTGTTCTTTGGTGTAGGTCATAGGGAAATATCCTCCTTTTTGCGTCTTGGTGTTTGGTGTGTCTGTTCCTGTGTGCGCTGCTCGGCTTGCTCTACAATATCAATGCACTTTCGGATTTGCTGTAACTCCTTAACCTCGCTGCGCTTTGTTTTCAGTTCTTCATATTCGCCTGTGGATTGGGCTTTCAGTTCGTCAAATTCTTTCTGCCACTCGGACACCTTGAAAGACTTTGTACCCTCCGGCAGATTTGCGTGCAGGAAACGGTTGGCGGCGTTCCAGATAATGAGGTCGCTTTCGTGGGCTTGCTCAAATTTTTCTCTCTTTTTGCCCCATCCGTTTTTCAGCGTTTTCAGTTCATCGTGAATGGGCTTCAAGCGGTTGTAGTTGCTGCCATGCTCGATAAACTTTTCCAATGTCCTCATGCGCTTCTGCTTGGCAACAACGCTTGTATTCAGCCGCTTTGCTTCTTCATCAACAGAGGAAAGGGCAGCGTCCAAATCTTCAAGGGTAGCAATGCCCTTGCTTTGCAGATAGACAATCGCCTTGCTGATTTTTTGCAATTCCCCGGCAGTATGCTGTTGCTGCCAGCCCTGTGAATACTTCCGGCTTTTCTCTCGTTCAATGCTCAAATACCTTGTAAGCAGCGTGGCAATATCGGGAGAGTGCGGGGCAGCTTGCAGTTGCTTCTTAGCGGCGAAAACCTCCGCAAGCCATTCTTTCAAGCTGTCGATATAGCCCCGGATTTCCCGCATAAGTCGGTTGGTCTTTTGTATCATGCGGTTGATTTCTCCCTTGTCGGTGGCTATGCCTTTCTTCTCCATTTGGGAAGCTGCAACACCCATGTGGACGGTGGGGAGTTCCTCAATACCACGCTCTGCATGGCTGCGGTGGTCGATACGCTCCGCGCTGCCGCTTCGCTCTAAATAGTCGTTGGCAAGGTCAGCCCACGCCTTGCGCCATAGGTCGGCGTTCTCCTGCCTGTTCCAGTCCATAAGGTCAACCTTGCGCGTCTTGTATCTGCCGCTTGGCAGCTTTACGCGCTCCCCATTTTCGTCAAGGACATATTCCTTTTTTGACTTCGCCGCCCATGTGCCTTTTTCATCAAGGGGGCGCATAGTCAAAAGGATATGAGCGTGTGGGTTGCCGTTGCCTGTGTCGTGGATATTGAAGTCGGCGCACATTCCTTTGGAAACAAATTGAGAGGAACAGTATTCCCGGACAAGGCGGGTCTGTTCCTCTCTTGAAAGTTCAACAGGTAGGGCGATTTCGATTTCCCTCGCAAGCTGTGAGTTATTCGATTTTTCGATTTGCTCCACGCTGTTCCATAGAATAGAACGGTCAGAGAAAGAGGGTGGGGCATGGGGCGGCAGCATGATTTCAGAATGAACAACGCCGCCTTTTCTTGTATAGTCGTGGGTCAGTCCGTCCCACTCGTTTGTCAGCTTCTCTCCGGCGCGGTAGGCTGCTGCGGCTACGGCAGATTTGCCCTTTCCCCGGCTGACAATCTTAATGCTGCAATGGTAGATTGCGATAGTATCACCTCCCGATACGGTCAACAAAACCCCATGAAAGTGAATAGCTTGCAAAGCAAGGTGTTCGCTTTCGTGGGGTACACAAAAGGGTAGACAGCGCAAGCTGTCGCAGGGAAAGTGTAGGTTTCCCTGTCGCGGCGCAAGCCGCCAATCTCTGCACAAGGCAATAATGCCCGGTGCGGAGATAAAGCCCTCGGCAGAGCGCACACGCCCGTTAGGGTGTATAAGTGCGCCCTTGTGTGCAAGGGTAATTCTTCGGTGTCGCTTCTCCGGCTCGTTTTCTCAAAAACTCCTGCGCTTTGTCGCTGAAAACCGCGGTGTAGAGGAAGTCGCGGGCTTCCTGTTCTGACATATCAATGAGTGCCGGGACAAGGCTTTCAAGGTAGCCGCCCCGCGAACAAAGACGGTGGTTGCGCTCCTTGCGCTTCTCAATGGCAAGTTTGCGGTCAAGCATTTTGTTCCTGTTCTCATACTGCCGGATTTTCTTCTGTGTCAGTTCCATTTCGGCGTTACATTCCTCGATGGTGGTCGGTGGTTTTTTCTTCGACATGGTAGCCCTCCTTTTTGATTTTTAGTAAAAGAAAAGGGCGGCTACTTCGGTTTGGAAATAGTCGCCCTGTTGGGGAATTATGTTATTGTTATTTGAATAATATTATTCTGCCGCGTCTGTGTTACTTTTATCTGCTTTCTTCATTTTCAAGGAGCCCAAAATAAAGACAGCTCCGAAAATGAAACAAAGGACAGACCAGATAGCAAGGTCAGAGAACCTACCGTAATTTACAATTCCCAGCAGTCCGCCCAACAGATAGAATACTCCGGCAACAATTCCGCCGCCTTTGCTCTTTCGGGTTGCTACTCCAACGATGCCTGCAATCAGCATACAGAAAGCAAGCAACATTCCTGATGTTCCGCTTACTTCGCCGTTATCTGCTAAAGCATTTCCTAATCCGGCAGCGCAAGATTGAAAAGCTACTAAAACAAATAAAACCATGCTGATAATTCCGATTACTAATTTTGCCGTTTTCATGTTGCACACCTCATCTCGTTACGGATTTAATGTAATTACCTCATTTGCAAAATCTTCGCCCATAAAATCATCAGCATCGTATGCTCTAAACAGGACTTCGATTTCTTCCACTTCGGTAATTCCGTTTTCCTCTAAAGTTGTATCAGACCATGCCATAGAACTAAATGCACATTTTCCGGCAGAAACAGAAGTTGCATAGAATGGGTCTGCCATAAAGCCGTTTACAGATGCGTCATCAACGCTGAACATTACCGTTTTGTCTGTCTTGTTCAGCAAGAACAGATTGGCAGTATAGCCCCATATCTCATCATCTTCATAGCCTGTTACGATAACAGTAACATAATCATTATCGATAATCACATTATCAGTAGCCTGTGCTTCTCTCACAAATGCAACAGCGTTTTCTTCTCCGTATGGATAGACATGGATTGTTTCCTTTCCAACAGGGTCAGCAGACCAATCATTGCTATCATACACCTTGAAAGTCAATTCAATATCTGTGTATTCAACAATACCATTTTCCTCAAGAGTATCGGTGCTAAAGTTGATTTCTTCGTTAGCCTTTTTGCCAGCAGCTACCTCGCTTGCAAACATTGGATCGCACTGAACACCATTGATGGAAGCACTCTCGACAGAGAACATATAGGTTTTCTCTGTGGACTTGTTTTCAAGCTGTGCTTTCAGAGTGTAGCCCCACATATTATCGGGGTCGATTTCGGTAATTTTTACCGCACACTCTGCGTTGTCAATGGCAACAACTTCCTCAAATACGATTTGATTTTCGGTGTTGTCGTTTTCGGTGCTTTCTTCATTTTGAGAAGAAGCGGGGGCATCGTCAGATGCGTCAGGTGTCGCTTATCCGCCACAAGCTGCAAGAGATAGCACTAAAGCAAGCGAAAGAAGCAAGGTTACAAGTTTTTTCATTCCATTCCCTCCGTTATTAAAAAGTGTAACTTTCCAAATTTAAAAAAGCGACTCATAGAATTATTTCCTCCCGTTAAATAATAGATAACTATTAAAAATAGACAATACTTGCTCATAAGTAATGGTACTTAAATTGTTTACTTTGGCGTGTTTCATTGCTTGATGAAACTGATTTTTAGTAAACAGTTGACGATATTCTCGATTGACCCATTTTGAAACAAAGTACGTATATAGCTTCCAATATTTATCTGGAACATCTGTGGTATGGCGGGTAAGTTTTATTAAGACACTGTTTACTTTTGGTTTAGGATGAAAGCATTCCGCTGGCAGCTTAAGCAATTGCTGAATCGAGACTTGAGTGTGCAAGAGCAACCCTAGTGTTCGGTGAATATCCAAGGTACGCTTGTAGAATCCTTCTTCAACAATCAGATAGATGTCAGACGCACGGCTTTCAAAAACCACTTTTTTAATAATTTGTGTGCTTAAATGGTAAGGAATATTCCCAACAATTTTATACCTCTGTTTGTTAGGGAATTGAAACTGTAGAATATCTTGGTGAATTAAAGTGACACGAGTATTCAGTTTTAATTTTTCTGACGATAAGTTGAATAGATGACTGTCTAATTCAATAGACGTTACCTGTTTACTTATTTTAGCCAGTTTCGTCGTTAAATGCCCTTTACCTGTTCCAATTTCGTAAACGGTATCGGTTTCTTTTAAATTCAATTGTTTTATTATTTGGTTGAGTACTTTTTCACTCGTTAAAAAGTTTTGAGAATATTTTATATTTTTGTTCATGTAATCTCTCCTGAAGTGATTACATCTATAAACAAATACAGAAGTTAAACGATTTGTTTGTAATTTTAGTTATCTGTTTAAAAAGTCATAAGATTAGTCACTGGTAGGAATTAATCTAACGTATTTATTTATCTGCGTAATCACTGTTTTTAGTCTGTTTCAAAACAGTAGATGTTTTATCTACATTACGCATTTGGAATACCAACATGACGAATCCCTCCTTCTTATCCCTTTAGTAACGTGTACTTTCCTGTAAACGCATTTTATCGACAAATTAGCCGGGATATAAACGAATATTTACATTTCAAGACTTGAAAAACGCCGTCTGAAGAAGTATAATATTAAATACCTATAAGCAATAGGCGGTTTACAGGAAAGTACACCTTTCTGTAAAACCGCCTATTTACAATAATTTGGCTTTTTCGTAGATTTCTGCCCGGTAGCGAAAGGTCGCAAGGGGCATACCACACTCTTTTGCGGCTGCTGTGCCGGTAATTTTCCCGGCACGCCACCTCTGATAAACAGCATGAAAGTTATCCGGCAAGGGGCGTGGTGGTCGCCCAAAGCGCACACCCCGCGCCTTTGCTGCCGCGATACCCTCTGTTTGCCGCTGTCTGATATTGGTGCGCTCGTTTTCTGCCACAAAGGACAGCACTTGAAGCACAATATCCGAGAGAAATGTTCCCATAAGGTCTTTTCCCCGGCGCGTATCAAGCAGGGGCATATCCAAAACCACAATGTCAACGCCCTTGTCCTTTGTGATGATACGCCATTGCTGTAAGATTTCTTCATAGTTGCGTCCCAGACGATCTATGCTCTTGATATAGAGCAGGTCGTCTTTTTTCATTTTTCTAAGCAGCTTTTTGTACTGTGGACGCTCAAAATCTTTGCCGGATTGCTTATCCATAAAGATATTCTTATCTGAAACGCCTACCTCGCGTAAGGCGATAAGCTGCCTGTCCTCGTTTTGTTCTCTTGTGCTGACACGCACATAGCCGTAAATGCTTCCAGTCAATTTTTATCCTCCTGTTCGTTTTACATAGACATCAACCGTCCTTACCTAATAATTTTACTGTATCTTTGTGTCATGGCTTGCTTTTCCCGGCTGAAATACCATGCTTCTTTGCATAGTCGCTTGCCGCCTGTCTGCGTTCCTCGCTGTATGGTGCGGTCAGACGGAAAGAGAAGCGTCCCTTTGCAATCTCAAACTCCATACAGCCCGTTTCCGGGTCGCTGTCGGTCAGCTTACAGACAGAGGGGAAGCGGCGGCTGTACGCGGTCAGCCTGTTCTTCAAGTCGGTGTTGTGGGTGCGGATATGGATAAGGGGGTCTTTCTCGTCAAACCAAATATCGGTGGTCTTTTCCTGCTTTTTCAGTCCTGTTTTCATAAACTCTCCTTTCTGCGCCCCTGTTACGCAGTAGGGGCATTTTTCGGGTGTTTTCTTCGGCTCTTGACTTGGGAAAAACGGCGTTTTTTCAATAGAAAATGCTCTGGCGATACATTCCTCGTCCAGAGTGTTCCAATCGTCAAATATTCCGTTTTTACGGCTCTTGACCGTCAGACGCAGAAAAATGCGAATAGTCGGCAAGTATCGCTTTCAGCAGCTTGTCGCGGAATGTTTCTGCGCTTCTGTGATTGAAAAACAACTCCGCAACGATGGTCTGTCCGTTCCGCTGTGTTGTGATGATACCATCCGGCTGCTTCTGCGCGGTGGTTGTGGTTTTCTTTTCTGTCATTGGGTCACTCCTTCCTTTGGGTGCAAAAAAAGGATTTCCCATAGTTGGAAAATCCCTTTCTGCTGTCGGTTATTCTGTTTTACGATACGGGCAGCGCAGCGGCTTGCGCCTTTCGCTTTGCCCGATATTCCCGCGCCTTGATGCGTTCATACTCCCGGCGTTTTTCAAGTTTTTTCGCCCGGTATTCCTTTGAGTAGTTCCGATGATAAGCGCGGCTCTTTTCCTTTTGGGCTTCTTCGATTTTCTCCCGCATTTGCCGGATTTCTTCCTCTGTCGGCTCTGCAAGCTGTGTCAGTTCGTTTTCAAACTTGCCGATATAGCTGAAATATATCCCGATATGCTGAACAGCTTGTTTTGCCCTTTTCTTATCGCGCTCATGCACTTCAATTCTGCTGATAAATTCATTGAGAATGGCGGGGGTAAGGTCGGTAAAGGCGGCGTAGCGTTCTATCAGCTTCAAAAACTTATGCGCCCATCCTCCTGCGTCCTCAAACGCGGATAACTGTTCTTTGAGTTCTGCAAGTTCCGCTTTCAGCGTATAGTATTCCTCCGAATATTTCTGTGACATTTGCTCGTATCGGTCTTGTGGGATAGCACCGAGGGCGTTATCCTCGTAGAGTTTATTCAGCACCTTGTCAATCTGTTCAAGGCGTGTTGTAATTTGCGGAATACGCTTCTGCTGTTTTTTGCTCTTGTCCGTCTGCTGCATATCAAGGTTTTTTCGGACTAATGCTTCAAATTCCTCCCGGTTGCTTATGGAGTATTCTGCAACTTTTTTCAGAACATCCGCGATAGTCTGCATGACTAAATCAGCGTCTATGATGTGCGGGGAATTGCATTTGGGATTTTTGGCTTTGCCCTTGTGGTACTCGCTGCAAAAGGCAACATGACGCTTGCCGCCGTTCCTGTAATCTATGCGAATGTGCATTTTTGCGCCGCAGTCTTTACAGAACATCAAGCCCGACAAAGGGTGGATTTCTCCGTCCCCGTTAGGGCGTCTGACAGGCGCGTTTTCCAAAATCCGCTGTACGGTTTCAAAGTCGGCGCGGTCGATAATCGGCTCATGCACATTCTCGGTTATCTGCCATTCGCTTTTATCTACATAGTGGTTGCGCTTGTCCCGAAAATGCTTTGTGGTCTTGAAATTGACAACATCACCACAATACTCCTGCCTTGTGAGTATCTTGGTTAAGGTTGCTTTGTTCCATTTATAGCGATTTTCCTCGTTCAGCGGTCTGCTTTTCGCTGTCCCTCTGTCGTGCTGTTTGAGGTAGAACGTAGGCGTGAGGATTTGCTCGTTTTTGAGATATACGGCAATTTGGTTTCTGTTCTTCCCGCCGATAAACAGACGGAAAATCAAGCGTACCACTTCGGCGGCTTCCTCGTCGATTATCCAAAAATCCTTGTTGTTCGGGTCTTTCATATATCCGTATGGGGCTTCGGTGGCGATGGGTTTGCCGCTTGCACCCTTGGTCCTGATACCCGTTTTTACTTTCTTGCTGATGTCCTTTGCGTACCACTCCGACATGATATTGATAAAGGGCGCAAACTCCAATGTATCGGGATTGTCGCTGTCTATGCCGTTATTGACCGCGATAAAGCGGACATTGTTCCGTCTGAATACCTCCATTGCATTGCCGACTTGGAGATAATCACGCCCCCAGCGCGTCAGGTCTTTCATAATGCAGACGCCTATTTTTCCGTTTTCCACATCCTCCATCATGCGGGAATAGGCAGAGCGGTCAAAGAACCTGCCGCTTTCGTCATCGTCAATGTAGTGCCGGATATTGGTTAATCTCTGCTGTTGGGCGTACCGTTCCAGAAATGCCTTTTGGTTTACAATGCTGTTGCTCTCGCCGCCATCTCTGTCCTCGTCCCCGACGGAAAGGCGGGAGTAAAGGGCTGTAATTTTATTATATTCGTTCATGTGCATACCTCCTGCGTCCACATAGTTTTCCTTACAGTTAAGATTATGCACCACACCGAGCAGAGCCGTACTCCATGCCGTGCCGGTACTTCTTAGCGTTTTTGCCACGCAAATAGACGGCAAGCCGTAATCCTGCGCCGCAGCACAAACCCACCAGCAAATCAAGCGGATGCAGGCTGGGCAGAGGGTTTGCAAACGCCATCGGGATGGTGCCCATCATGGACATGATCTTATCACCCAGTTCCTTGCCCTCGGCAAGCCGCCACGCTTCGCCAAAGTTGGTTGCCACCAGCCCCAGCAAAATATAGGGCAGATACAGTGCCATCAGCTTTGTCAGCTTTTTCGTGGTCACAGTCCACGCTCCTGTTCCTTATGCCGGACTTTGCCGGGGAGTTCTGCCGCCGCCTGCACCAGTTCATGCAGTTTTGCCAGCACCGAGGGGCGTTTGTCCTTGTTCAGCAGGGATGCCGAATACTCTTTGAACGCCGAGTTGAAGGCTTCTGCGTCCGGGGCTTTGAAAAAGACCAGATACCGGGGCGGCACCTCGGAGGTGTCCTTACGGATGGCGTAGTCGATGCCGTACTTTTTGGCATAGCGTTCCAGACCACGGATGCCGGTCTTGCTGATCTCCACGCTGGACACGCCCCGGTTCTGCCGCAGAAGAGTGCGGACGCTCTGCTTACCTTGGGATGCCTTGGACTGGTACAGCCGAAACGCCGCTTTAACTGCCCGCAGGACAGTCCGGGCAGACAGCTTCGTGGTGGAGATCATAATGTTGAATGTCTTTTGTTCGATTTCTTCCTGCAATTTCACCACCATCCCTTGCCGCCTGCATCAGCGCAGCCACGAAGAAGCCGCAGAGTGCGCCGAACTCAAAAAATGCGAAACCGATGAAAAAAATCAGCATAACACACCTCAGACGATGCAAATGCAGGGCAGCTTCTGATCGTCTGCCATGAGTGTAACGCTGTGGCTCGCCAGAAACTTCTGGAAACGGTACACGTCATCAATGGTAAGCGAAATGAAGTTCCCGTCCATGTTGGTGCGTACCAGAATGACCGGGCCAGTCAGGTAACGCTTGCCCGCCATCTTTAGAACCTGTGCCGGATTGTAGCAGAGCAGCAGCGAAGTGTCGGGAAGATGGATGCTGGCATCGCTTTCATCGAAGCAGGGCAGAATGTCAGGGGCTTCATCCAGAGTAATAACCGTCAGTTCCATATCCGGCGCAATGGCGGCAAAGTAGACTTCACCGGGCTTCTTGCCACCTGCCAGAATGGTGCAGATGCGCATATCAATGGTGATCTCCTCGGAACGAATCATACGAGTAGCGGTGTTGTTCATAGGCTTTTTCCTCCATGTTTGCAAAAGAAAAAGACCCAAAGTGGGTCTTGCGTTTTATCTGATCGTCAGCGTTCAGCTTCATGCTTGCGCTTTTTCATGCGCTGGTCGAGCATCTTGAGAATTGAATTTTCGATTTGTTCTGACGAATAGTTGCTCGGAAAATATTTTTTGATAGAATCGCTCCTGAATACAACTTTTTCGGTTTTACTTTCTTCCAAAAGCCCAATGATTTTTTCTTCCATCTCTCTCGGAGTAGAGCTTTCGGGAAAATATTTCCGCAGGGTATCGTTTTTGATAACAACTTTGTCCAATTCGTCCTTTTTCGGTTCACCCATCACGGCAAAGGCAACGTCATACGAGAAATGACCTTCCTGCGCCAGCTTTTTGAGCCGTTGCGCCTGTGAAAGCGATGGGGCGTTTTGCGTGTCAGCCATAGCTTCAAGAAAATCTCGCTGCTGGCTTTCATCAAGATAAGAGAGTTCCACCGCAGGGTTAAATGAGATTTTCTTTTCGTCTACCATGTCCAGCAGTTCCGGGATAAGATTGGTTAAGCGGATAAAACGGTGTACTTGGTTGCGGCTATCACCAGCTTCTTGTCCAACAATATCAAGAGCTTGCAACTTCATCCCAACTTGGGATGAAGTTAAATCTGACCTAGCACCTTGCCTTTTCAGTGCATCCAGTTTCATCTTATAGGCAAATGCCCGCTCACTCGGCAAAATCTGTTCGCGCTGAAGATTGGAATCAACCATGAGCAGAACAGCGGCATCGTCCGACATATCACGGACGATAACCGGCAGGGTTTTCAGTCTAGCAAGCTGTGCAGCGTGTTGGCGGCGATGGCCGGAAATGATTTCGTAGCCACCATCCGGGCGCGGACGAGCAATCAGCGGATTTGTGACACCCAACTGCTTTATGCTTTCTACTGTGCGCTGCATAGCTTCATCATCAAGCACCTTAAAGGGATGGTCTTTGAACGGATACAGCTCATCAATGGGAATTTGCTGTACCTGTTCGCGCTGTTCTTCCTGCCGCGTTTCTTCGGTGGAAAAAATATCATCGTAGCTGTTCAAACTGACGTTTAAGCCGTTTTTCGGCATCGGCCAACACCCCCTTTGCGATGGAATGATAGGCTTCTGCCACTTTGCCTTTCGGGTCATACTGGAAAATGCTTTTTCCGGTCGTGCTGGTTTCGGCAGCGCGGACAGAACGGGGAATTGTCTGGTCGAACACTTTCAAATGCTTTCCGTAGGCTTGCCGAATCAGATTGCTGATTTGCTGCCCATAGATGGTGCGGCTGTCCGTCATGGTGAGCAGGATGCCCTCAATTTTCAGTTTCGGATTTATCTGCCGCCTTACTTTCTGCACGGTTTGAAGCAACTGCTCCAGCCCTTTTGCCGAAAGATATTGTGCTTGCACCGGAATCAGTGCGGAATCTGCCGCTGCCAGCGCATTGACCGTCAGCATACCGAGAGAGGGAGTGCAGTCAATCAGAATATAGTCGTACTCGCGTTTTGCGCTTTCCAACACCTGTTTCATCACTTTCTCCCGGCTCATGGTATTCACCAGAGCCACTTCCAGTCCGGCCAGTTCGATGTTGGCCGGGATAAGGTCAACGCCCTCCGCATGGTGCAGAATCCCTTCGCCGGGTGGAATACACTGGTCGTTCATGGCTTTCTGCATAAGAGTGGAGAGTGTAGTGGGCAGTGCATCCGGGTCTTGCCAGCCCATACTGACAGTAAGCGAACCCTGTGGGTCAGCGTCCACAAGCAGAACTTTCTTGCCCTCCATTGCAAGCCCTACGCCCAAATTTTCACAGGTGGTGGTTTTGCCCGTGCCGCCTTTCTGGTTGATAACGGCTATCGTTGTTGCCTTTTTGGAAATTTTCATCACCTCCGAGCTGCTAAATCATGGTTGACTTTGTTTTGATAATAGAGCTGTATTGTGGTTGGAGCATTGAATAGTGCGGCCAGAAGGTACTGCTTCATATTCCGTATCGGGGAAGTGTTCGCTGCCAGACAGTCCAGTACGAAGCGGATGTGGTCTGCATTCAACTTTTTTAGCCGACTAAGCACAACTTCGGCGGGCTTATCATCGCCAGCGATTCTTATGAGTTTACGCTTGCTGTCACAGGTGTCCACCAGCAAATCTACGATCTGATAGATGGTATCTTCATCATCCGGGTAAAGCCGGAGAAGAAGTTCTATCTCCAAAGAACGTGAAAAATATTCTTCGAGCAGTTTACGATTCTTCATTTTCTCCAATTCATCGGAAAGGATAGGATTCGTATTATTCCGCTCTGTCTTACTCTTTTTATTCTTATTACATCGTGATTTGGGCGAGTCTTGACAAGCGTTTTTAGGACTTCCAGATTCGTGATTTTCACGATTCTGGACACGCTCATTTGAAAGGTCTGACGAAAAGTTTTTCACATACACCAAACTCGGTTTGCCCAGTCCACGGCGTTTTCGTTCAATTAAACCAAAATTTTCAAGTTCCCGGAGTAGCTTGGTCGCTTTGTTGTCTGCGCAACACAAAGCCCTCTTGACATCCTCGATCGTGAAAATGATGAACACCCGGCCTTGCTTGTCGAACCATTCATTTTTAACAGAAAGGCTCATGCGGTCAAGCAGGATGCCGTAGAGTGTTTTGGCATCGGTTGACAGATTTTGAAACCGCTGCTCCTGAAACAGTGCTTTGGGGATGCGATAGAACGAAAAAAGTTTTCCGGCCTGTCCATAGAAGTAGTCGAGCGTCATACAGTTCTGTCAAGGATGAAAAAATGACGATGTTTCATTGACATGGTTGACAAATCCTCCTTATGAATAATTCGTGCAAACAAAAAAGCGCAATCTCGATTTTTGAAAATCGGAATTGCGCCATGTAACTTAGTAGGGGAGAATGGTCATTTGTCAGGGTCGGTTGACCACAATTTGACCACAAAAGAAACGAAACATCTTGACATCTAACGAAACAGAATGATAAAATAATTTTGAAATTTGATGATACTGCGTACAAGTGGTATCGGAGTGTCCATTGCGTTTTTGAGAGAAGCACAATGGGGTTCAAGAGGCCGTGAGTTCGATTCTCGCCACTCGGACCAGAGCTCTTCAGTCGAGAGACTGAAGAGCTTTTTGTTTTATCTGGAACTTTTGCAAACAACAGAGCCGCAGTCTTTTGGAAGACTGCGGCTCTGTTTTATACTGCTTTATTTGCCCTCTGCGCGGAGTTTCGCGTCCTTTTCCAGCAGGGGCTTGAGGTACTGGCCGGTAAAGCTGCCCGGCACCTCGGCCACCTGCTCCGGCGTACCCTCGGCGACGATGAGGCCGCCGGCACTGCCGCCCTCGGGGCCGAGATCGATGATATGGTCGGCGCACTTGATGAGGTCGAGGTTGTGTTCGATGACGATGACGGTGTTGCCTGCATCCACCAGCTTCTGCAGTACCTCGATGAGGCGATGAACATCAGCCATGTGGAGACCGGTAGTCGGCTCGTCGAGGATATACACGGTCTTACCCGTGCTGCGGCGGGCCAGCTCGTTGGCCAGCTTGACACGCTGCGCCTCGCCGCCCGAAAGGGTCGTGGCGCTCTGCCCCAGCGTGACATATCCCAGGCCCACGTCCAGCAGCGTCTGCAGCTTGCGGGCGATTTTCGGCTGGTTGGCGAAGAAGACAACTGCCTCTTCCACGGTCATGTTCAGCACGTCAGAGATGGTCTTTTCTTTATACTTGACTTCCAGCGTTTCGCGGTTGTAGCGTGCGCCCTTGCAGACCTCGCAGGGGACGTAGACGTCCGGCAGGAAGTGCATCTCGATTTGGAGGATGCCGTTGCCCTCGCAGGCCTCGCAGCGGCCGCCCCGGACGTTGAAGCTGAACCGTCCCGGGCCGTAGCCCCGCATTTTGGCGTCCTGCGTCTGGGAGAAGACGGTGCGGATGTCGTTGAACACGCCGGTATAGGTGGCGGGGTTGGAGCGGGGCGTGCGGCCGATGGGCTGCTGGTCGATGCCGATGACCTTATCCACGAACTCGAGGCCCTCTACCCCATCGCACTTGCCAGCGCGGGAGCGGGCGCCGTTCAGCTCACAGGCGAGGGTCTTATACAAAATCTCGTTGATGAGGCTCGACTTGCCCGAGCCGGAGATGCCCGTCACGCAGATGAACTCGCCCAGCGGAAATTTTACGTCGATGTTGCGCAGATTGTTTTCGCGCGCCCCCTTCACCGTGAGGAAATTGCCGTTGCCAGGGCGGCGGGTCTGCGGCACCTCGATGCGCTTGCGGCCCGACAGATAGTCGCCGGTGATGCTGCGCCTGGCCTTGCAGATGTCCTTGACGGAGCCTGCGGCCACGATCTCGCCGCCGTGGACGCCCGCGCCCGGGCCGACGTCCACGATATAATCGGCGCTGCGCATGGTATCCTCGTCGTGTTCGACCACGATGACCGTATTGCCGAGGTCGCGGAGATTTTTCAGCGTCGCGATGAGTTTATCGTTGTCGCGCTGGTGCAGGCCGATGGACGGCTCATCCAGCACGTACAGCACACCCGACAGAGCGCTTCCGATTTGGGTGGTCAGGCGGATGCGCTGGCTCTCGCCGCCGGACAGGGTGCCTGCCGACCGGGCCAGTGTGAGATAATCGAGGCCCACGCTCTGCAAAAACTGCAGGCGGTTCTTGATCTCCTTCATGATCTGGCCGCCGATCTGCTTCTGCTTTTCGGTCAGGTTCGGCTCATTGTCGGCGATGAATTTCAGCTCGTCCCGAATCGACATTTCGCAGAAATCGCTGATGTTTTTGCCGCCGATGGTCACAGCCAGCACCACCGGTTTCAGGCGCTTGCCATGGCAGTCGGGACACTCGACGCCCGACATGAAGCTGCCGATCTCCTCCTTCATCCACTCGCTGTTCGTCTCGCGGAAGCGGCGCTCGAGGTTCTCGACGATGCCCTCAAAGGTATTATAATAGACGCCGCTGCCGAACTCATTCGTGCGGTGCATCTCGATCTTTTCTTCGTTGGTGCCGTAGAGCAGGGCGTTGACGGCCTCAGTGCTCATTTCTTTGATGGGCGTATCCAGCGTAAAGCCGTATTTTTTGCCCAGTCCCAGATAATACATCTCGGCTACAGAGCCTTCGGCGTAGTACCAGCCGCTGGCCTTGATGGCGCCTTCCCGAATCGAGAGATTCCGGTTGGGCAGGATGCGCTCTTCGTCCACCCGCATGAAGGTGCCGAGGCCGGTACACTTCTCGCAGGCACCCAGAGGGTTATTGAAGGAGAAGAGCCGGGGCGACAAATCGCTGATGGAAATGCCGTGCTCAGGGCAGGCGAAATTCTGGCTGAAGATCATGCACTCGCCGCCGATGACATCCACCTCAGCCACGCCGCCGGTGAGGGCAAGCGCCGTTTCCAGCGAGTCAGCCAGACGGCCGCGGATGCCCTTGCGCATGGCAAGACGGTCAACGACGATCTCCACGGTGTGCTTGATGTTCTTTTCCAGCGCGATCTCCTCGTCGAGGTCGTACATGTTACCGTCGATTTTTACGCGGGCGTAACCGGCGCGGCGGGCGGCGTCCAGCTCTTTCTGCTGGGTGCCTTTGCGCTGACGGACGACAGGCGCGAGGACCTGGAACTTCGTCCCCTCTTCCAGCTTGAGCACAGCGTCCACCATCTCATCCACGCTCTGCTGGCTGATGACCCGCCCACACACCGGGCAGTGCGGCACGCCCACGCGGGCGTACAAAAGGCGCAGATAATCGTAAATTTCCGTCACGGTACCCACGGTGGAGCGGGGGTTGTGGCTGGTGGTCTTCTGGTCGATGGAAATGGCCGGAGACAGGCCGGTGATCTCGTCCACATCGGGCTTGTCCATCCGGCCAAGGAACATCCGGGCGTAACTGGACAGGCTCTCGACATAGCGGCGCTGGCCGTCGGCGTAGATGGTGTCGAAGGCAAGGCTCGACTTGCCCGAACCGGAAAGGCCGGTCATAACGATGAATTTTTCACGCGGGAGGGTCAGATTCACGTTTTTCAGATTGTGCTCCCGCGCACCCTTGATGACTATTTTATCGTTTGCCAAGGTACTTTCTCCCTCTTCTCTGTGTCTGTGCATGGTTCTGCTTCCGCTCCGTCTCTGCCGAGGAATCCACAGTGGGGTTCTCGCCCCGGCGCAGGCGGTCGATCTGGTCGCGCAGGAAGGCCGCATGCTCAAATTCCAGCAGCTTGGCGGCTTCCTTCATCTCCCGGGTCAGGCGGTCAATGGCGGCTTCGCGCTCGAGTTTGCCCATCCGCCGGGTGTTCATCCTGGCATTCTCGGCCTTGTCGCTGATCTCAATCGAATCCGGGATGGCCTTGACGATGGTCTTCGGGACGATGCCGTGCTCAGCGTTGTAGGCCATCTGGATGGCGCGGCGGCGCTCTGTCTCGGTGATGGCGCGGTCCATGCTGTCCGTCACCTCGTCGGCGTACATGATGACCAGACCTTCGGCGTTGCGGGCGGCGCGGCCGATGGTCTGAATCAGGCTCGTCTCGCTGCGGAGGAAGCCCTCTTTGTCGGCGTCGAGGATGGCCACAAGGCTGACCTCGGGCAGGTCGAGGCCCTCACGCAGCAGGTTGATGCCCACCACCACGTCGATGGTGCCGAGGCGGAGGTCTTTGATGATCTCCATCCGCTCGAAGGTATCCACCTCGTGGTGCATATACTTGACCTTTATCCCCTGCTCGGTGAAGTAATCCGTCAGATCTTCGGCCATTTTCTTGGTCAGCGTCGTGACCAGGACGCGCTCATGCCGCTCGATGCGGGCGTTTATCTCGCCCAGAAGGTCCGTCACCTGCCCCTCCACGGGGCGCACCGAGATGAGCGGATCCAGCAGACCAGTGGGCCGGATGACCTGCTGAGCCACCTGAGTGCTGTTCTTCCGCTCGTACTCGCCGGGGGTGGCCGAGACAAATATCATCTGGTTGAGCTTGGATTCCACTTCCTCGAACTTGAGGGGGCGGTTGTCAAAGGCCGACGGCAGGCGGAAACCGTACTCCACCAGCGTCTTTTTGCGGGCGTAATCGCCGCCGTACATGGCCCGCACCTGCGGCAGGGTGACATGGCTCTCGTCTACGAAGAGCAGGAAGTCGTCCGGGAAATAGTCAAGCAGAGTCGTGGGCATACTGCCCGGCGCACGGCCCGACAGAACGGCAGAATAGTTCTCGATGCCCTTGCAGATGCCCACTTCCGTCAGCATCTCAATGTCGTAGTTCGTCCGCTGCTGGATGCGCTGGGCCTCGATGAGCTTGCCTTCCGAGGTGAACTGCTTCACCTGCGCGTCGCACTCGGCGCGAATCTTTTCAATGGCGGCAGCCTTTTTGTCGGCGCTGACGATATAGTGGCTGGCCGGGAAGATGGCAACATGCTTGACCACGTTCTGCTTGGCGCCCGTGAGGGGGTTGAACTCGGTGATGCGGTCGATCTCGTCGCCGAAGAACTCCACCCGGATGGCCAGCTCGCTCATATAGGCCAGATAGATGTCCACGATGTCGCCGTGGACGCGGAACTTATTGCGGATGAAATTGACATCGTTGCGCTCATATTGCAGCGTCACCAGCTTTTCACACAGCTCGTCCCGCTCCATCTGCATCCCGGGCCGCAGGCTGATGACCATGCTGCGATAGTCGATGGGGTCGCCCAGCGAGTAGATGCAGGACACCGACGCGACGATGATGACGTCCCGCCGCTCCGAGAGCGCCGCCGTGGCCGAGTGGCGCAGGCGGTCTATCTCGTCGTTGATAGCGCTGTCCTTTTCGATATAGGTATCGGTGCTGGGGATATAGGCCTCCGGCTGGTAGTAGTCGTAGTAGGAGACGAAATATTCCACGGCGTTGTCTGGGAAAAACGAGCGGAACTCGGTGCAGAGCTGGGCGGCCAGCGTCTTGTTGTGGGCCAGCACCAGCGTCGGACGGTTGCACTGGGCGATGATGTTCGCCATCGTGAAGGTCTTGCCGCTGCCGGTGACGCCCAACAGGGTCTGGCAGCGGTCGCCCCGCTCTACCCCCTCTACCAGCTGTGCGATGGCCTGCGGCTGGTCGCCCGTGGGGGCGTAGGACGACACCAGATGGAATTTTTCCTCTGCCACAAAAAGCCCTCCTTTTCAAAACTACGATTAGTTGTATCTCTTGCAGCCATTATACCACAATTATTTTACAATGTAAATCATTCTCTTCCATATGGGCGTAACATTGCGCCGGTCTCGAAGTCGTAGAACGGCAGGCGGTTGGATTCCCGCATGGAGAAGTAGTCGTTTTCGGCGAGGATGATGTGGTCGCGCAGACGTATCTTGACCAGCCCCAGCGCACGGACGATGTTCTCGGTGGCGGCGAGATCTTCGCGGGAGGGCAGCGGCACACCGTTGGGGTGGTTGTGGCAGAGCACGACGCTTTCCGTCCCGCCCCGGAGCGCCGCCGAGACGACGTCCTTCACCTCGAGGCTCACCATCCGGCTGTTCCCCTCTTTGAGCCAGTATACACTTTTTACCCGGCTGCGGCTGTCCAGCGAAAGGAGCAGGGCTTTCTCCTGTTTTGCCCCGGTGAAGCGGGGTTTCAGGTAAGCCGCCAGCCGCTCGGTGGTGGTCAGCGCACCTTCGGTGCTGGTGCGGCTGTGCTCGTAGTACCGGCTCACCTCGGGCAGGAGATGCAGCATCCGGGCGCTGGCCGGGCCGACGCCCGGCACACGGCAGAGTTCTTCTTCACTGGCTTCCAGCACGCCGGCAAAGCTGCCGAACCGCTCCAGCAGCGCGTGGGCGATGCCATTGGTATCCCGGCGGGCGTTGGTGATGTAGAGCAGATATTCCAGTGCCTCGTGGGGTGCGAGGCTTTCCAGCCCGTACTGCTCCACCCGGGCGCGCATCCGCTGCCGATGACCCTCGTGGCTTATGTTCTGTCCTGCCATAGCTGCGCTCCTTTGTTTGTAGTCGTTTCTTTTATAGTACCCCATTTTCGGCAAAAGACAAGAGCCGACAGAAAATATTCTGCGTTGACTTCATGGGGAGAGTAGATTATTATAAAGTAGAAAGAACACTTTTCGGTACGCCAGAGCCTCCCCTCGATAGGGGAGGTGGCATTGCGAAGCAATGACGGAGAGGTTTCATTCCTACGGCAAAGCCATCCTTCGTACAACCTCTCAGTCTCGTCGCAAGCTCCTCGCCAGCTCCCCTTGTAGGGGAGCCTTTGGCAAAAAGGCAAGCAGAATCTTTCCAGAAAAGCAAAAAGGATATACTTTTATGAAACAATACACTGCCACCGCCAACGACGAGGGTGTCCGCCTCTCCCGCTTTGTCCAGAGCGTGACCCGTGACTTCCCTACCAGCCTTTTATACAAGAGCTTCCGCAACAAGCGCATCAAAGTCAACGGCAAAAAGGGTGTACCCGAAGACCGCCTCAAAGTCGGCGACCTCATTGAGCTCTACATCAACGACGAATTCTTCCCGCCCGAGGGCGCAAAGCCGGCCCACAAGCCCGCCCCCAAAAAGCAGCAGAACCAGCCCAAGGTGACGGTCATCTACGAGGATGAGAACATTGCCGTCCTCTACAAGCCCACCCACCTGCTCTGCCACAGCGACCGCACCGGCGACGCAAACCTTGTGGACGCCTTTACCCAGTATCTGGCCCAGAAGGGCGAGTACGACCCCCAGGGCGAGAACCGCTTCAAGCCCGGCATCTGCAACCGCCTCGACCGCGGCACTGAGGGCCTCGTCATCGCGGCCAAGAGCTACGCCGCCCTCCGGGACATGAACGAGATCATCCGCACCGACCTGCTCAAGAAGGAATACTACACCATCACGGTGGGCATCCCTCAGAGCGGGCGCTTCACTGCATGGTGGGAGCACGACGAGAAGAACAATAAGGTGAGCATCCACGCCCACCAGTCCCAGGACGAGCGCCGCAAGCAGATCATCACCGATGTGGACGTGCTGCGGACGGCTGGCCCCTTCGCCCTCTGCCGCATCGGCCTCATCACCGGCCGCACTCACCAGATACGCGCCCATCTGGCCTATCTGGGCAAGCCGGTGCTGGGAGACATCAAGTACGGCAACCGCAAGATGAATGAGCGCACCGGCGCTAAGACCCAGGCCCTCTGCGCCGTCCGCATCAGCTTTCTCGACATTCCCGAGGAAAATACCCTCCACTACCTCTCCGGCAAGGTCATCAAACTGAAAGACCCCCAGATCGTAAAGCAGTTCGATGGGCTGGATAAAAATAAGCAGGAGGTTCCTGATGTATCCTGACCGCAAGACCCGCAAGTAAGTCTCTCCCCTCTTTTTGCATTGGAGGTACAGCACCATGCACAAGCCCCGCATCATCTTTTTCGACATCGACGGCACCCTCATCGACATGGAGAAAAAGCGTATTACTGAGCGGACACTGGACGCTCTGCGCCGCTTACAGCAAAACGGCATCCTGCTTGCCATCGCCACCGGGCGTTCTCCTCTCATTGTGCCGAAATTCGACGGCGTTGAGTTCGATGTCTTTCTTACCTACAACGGCTCATTCTGCTACAACATGACCGGCGACATTTCCGTCAGCCCCATCCCGCCGCAGGATGTGCAGACGCTGATCCAAAACGCCGCAGCGCTTGGTCGTCCGGTGTCGGTTGCAGGACGGACGCAGCTGCTCTCCAACGGGACGGATGACGATTTGACGGCATATTACGCCATCGGCGGACGAGCGCCGGTCATTTCCGATCAGTTCGATGAAGTCTCCCGAGGTGAAGTTTTCCAGCTGCTGATGGGCTGCCGCGAAAGCGACTGGCCCGCCATTCTCAAAGGCACGAGCGGTGCAAAAATCGCCGCCTGGTGGGACAGGGCGGTGGACATCATCCCCAGCTCCGGCGGAAAAGGAGCCGGTATCCGGAAGGTTCTGGCCTATTACGGCCTGACGCCCGAGGATGCAATGGCTTTCGGTGACGGCAACAACGATATAGAAATGTTTCAGGCTGTCGGTCACAGCGTTGCCATGGGCAACGCCTCTGCCGACCTGAAATCCATTGCCAGCGAGGTCTGCGGCACCTGTGCAGAGGATGGTATTTACCACTACTGCAAAGAAAATGGTTTGATTTATCGCAATTTTCAAAAATAGTGCTTATCAAAATAGCATATTTGCGATATGCAGTTTGCGGATGTTGCTTGTGCATTAAAAACGCAAACTGCTATAAGAAAACAAAAAGAGGCCGCTGTGTTCAACCTCTCCGTCACGGCTTCACCGTGCCGCCTCCCCTATCGAGGGGAGGCTTTGGCATGGCAGAAAGCCCAATCTCTTCGCCAGAGGCTCCCCTCGGTAGGGGAGCTGTCGAACGAAGTGAGACTGAGAGGTTGCTTTTACAGCGACCTCTTATTTTTTGCTATTTACTTTTCTTCGTGGTTCGCCTTTTCGGCCTCCTGCTGCCGGCGCAGTTTCTTGATGCGCTTTTTCTCGCTCTCGACGCGGGGCCAGGGCCACGAGAAGCCCTCGTTCTCCTTGCACCAGCGGGTCAGCGGGTAGAACGCAAACGCCAGCCCGAACAGGTACAGCAGGACGTACAGCAGACCCGAAAGCGTTACCAGCGCGTCCAGCGCACCGATGAGCGCCATGATGAAGCCAGCTTTCAGGAAAAACAGGCCGTTCTGGCGGCAGTACTCGGGGAAATTTTCGGCCTTGACGGCCTGACGGCCCTGGTCGCCCCAGACCCGGGGATTTTTCATGACCGAATAGCCGTAAAAGACCAGCATCAGGCCACAGGTGAGTTGGAATCCAAAAAACATCTGCGTCGTTCCTCGCTTTATTCTGGTGTGATGGAGTCAGAAGCGTGCTCAGTCGTCGTTGTACTCGCCCAGCAGCGGCTTCATGAAGGGCAGGAAGTCCAGCGTTGCAAAGTAGTCGCGGGGAGTCTCGGCACGGCGGATGAGGCGGTGAGAGCCGTCCTCGCAGAGCAGGACCTCGGCGCTGCGCAGCTTGCCGTTGTAGTTGTAGCCCATGGCAGAGCCGTGCGCACCGGTGTCGTGGATATACACGATGTCGCCGATGTCGATTTTGGGCAGCATACGGTCGATGGCAAACTTGTCGTTGTTCTCGCACAGACCGCCGACCACATCGTACTTGTGGTCGTGGGGTGCGTCTTCCTTGCCCAGCACGGTGATGTGGTGGTAAGCGCCGTACATGGCGGGGCGCATCAGGTTGGCCGCGCAGGCATCCAGACCGATGTATTCCTTATAGATGTGCTTCTCGTGGATGGCAGTAGCTACCAGAGCGCCGTAGGGGCCGGTGGTGAAGCGGCCCATCTCGGTGAAGATGGAGACATCGCCCATGCCGGCGGGGACCAGAATTTCTTCAAACTTCTTGCGGACGCCCTCGCCGATGGCCATGATGTCGTTCTCCGTCTGCTCGGGGCGGTACGGGATGCCGACGCCGCCGGACAGGTTGATGTAGGCGATATGCACGCCGGTGGCCTTCTGGACGCGGACAGCCAGCTGGAAGAGGATGCCTGCCAGCTCAGGATAATAGGCGTCGGAAATGGTATTGGAGGCGAGGAAGGCGTGGATGCCAAAGTTCTTGGCACCCTTTGCGGCCAGCTTCTTGTAGCTGTCGATCATCTGCTCCTCGGTCATGCCGTACTTGGCGTCGCCGGGCTTGTCCATGACCTGGAAGCCCTCTTTGCTCTCGCCCAGCTGGAAGGTGCCGCCCGGATTGTAGCGGCAGAAGATGTTCTCCGGCACACCGGCCACCCGGTCGAGGAAGTCCACCATCGTGGCGTCATCGAGGTTGATATAAGCGCCCAGCTCGTAAGCCTTCTTCATGTCCTCCACAGGGGTCTGGTTGGAGGAGAACATGATGTCGCTGCCGCTGAAGCCGCACACTTCGCTGAGCATCAGCTCAGTCAGAGAGGAGCAGTCCACGCCGCAGCCCTCTTCCTTCAGGATCTGGAGGATGACGGGGTTCGGCAGAGCCTTGACCGCAAAATACTCGCGGAAGCCCTTGTTCCAGCTGAATGCCTTGTTGATGCGTCGGGCGTTCTCGCGAATGCCCTTCTCGTCATAGACGTGGAAGGGGGTGGGTACGTCCTGAATGATGTCCTGAGCCATCGACTCAGTCAAAAACGGTTTCTTTTCCATGATTGTACATCCCTCTTATATATTTTTACACGGCAAAGGTGCCGTGCAGCCAGCGGTTTTACAGCTTGAGGTTCTCGCGGGTGGGGGTAAAGGTAGGCACCATTTTGGCCAACTGCTCCACCACGCTGTCGTCGTTGTGCTCAGCGGCGACGGCCAGCTCCTGGAGCTGCTGGTAGAACTCGCCCAGGTCGATGTCCCGGGGCGGGGCCACGAAGATCTTATTGTGGACGGTACGGCGCATCTTGTCCTGCTCCTCGTCCATCATCAGCTCTTCGTAGAGTTTTTCGCCGGGGCGCAGACCCACGATCTTAATATCCATGTTCACGCCCGGCTCATAGCCGTAGAAGCGGATGAGCTGTTTTGCAAGGTCCATGATCTTGACCGGCTCGCCCATGTCCAGCACATAGATGCTGCCGCTCTCGGCCTGCGCACCGGCCTGCAGCACCAGCTGTGCCGCCTCCGGGATGGTCATGAAGTAGCGCTCGATGTTGGCATCGGTGAGGGTGACGGGGCCGCCCTTTTTGATCTGCGCCTCAAACAACGGGATGACGCTGCCGTGGCTGCCCAGCACATTGCCGAAGCGGACAGCGACGCACTTCATGTCGGTGTTGCCCGCGAAGGTCTGGATGAGCATCTCACACAGGCGCTTGGTGCAGCCCATGACGCTGGTGGGGTTGACGGCCTTATCGGTGGAGAGCTGCACCAGCCGCTCCACGCCGTGTTCGCTGGCACTGGTGAGCAGATTCTTGGTGCCAAAGACGTTGTTCTTGACGGCCTCGGCGGGGCTGATCTCCATCAGCGGGACGTGCTTGTGGGCGGCGGCATGGAACACCACCGTCGGGTGATACGTCTCAAATACCTCGTCCAGACGGGCTTTGTCCCGGATAGAGCCGACCAGCACCGTGACCGGCACATCACGGCCATACTTCTGCTGCAGTTCCATCAGCAGTTCATAGGCGCAGTTCTCATAAATATCGAAGATAAGCAGTTTTGCAGGCTTGAAGCGCATGACCTGACGGCAGAGCTCACTGCCGATGCTGCCGCCGCCGCCCGTCACCAGAACGGTCTTGCCGGTGAGGTAGCCGGAAATTTTCTCCGTGTCCAGCGTGACTTCCTCACGGGAGAGGAAATCGGCGGTGTTCAGCTCACGGAACGCGCCCTGCTGAGGGGTGCCTGCACCCACCAGCTGGGGGTCGCTGAGCATCTGCACGGCGCAGTGGGTGGAGACGCAGAGGTCGATGACGTGGTTCAGGCGGCTTCCCTTCAGGGTCGGGATCGCCACGATGATGGTGTGGATGTTGTAGCGGGTACACAGGTCGGGAATTTCTTCCAGTGTGCCGCGCACCGGGACACCGTGGATGGTCTGGCCCAGCTTGTTGGGGTCATCGTCCACGGCCACGATGACATGGCCGTAGCTGGTGTTGGTCTTGCAGACATTGATGGCCCACGCACCGGCCTCGCCCGCACCCACGATCATGACGGGGCGGTTGGGGTCCTTGCTGGCGTTGCCGCGCAGCCGCTCGCCCAGCGGGTGATTCAGGAAGAGCCGCCAGGCCAGACGGCTCCCGCCGATGAACAGGAAAATGAGCACCGCCGCCATGGCGTTGGCCGAGTTGAAAAGCACGCCGTGGATGAAGCAGCGGTTGACCAGATAGACGATGCCCGTCGGGACGGCGATCATCCCGGCCAGACGGATGAGGTCACGCTCCCCGGCGTACTTCCAAAGGATGGTGTAGAGCCGCCCGGCCAGAAAGCTGAGCAGGTAGACCGCCACGATCCAGGGCAGATTCGCGTAGAGCAGGGCGCGGTTATGGGGCCACCAGGAGGCCTCGACAGCGCCGTCTGCGCGCAGCAGCAGGGCGAAATAAAAGCTGAAGGCTACGATGGCTCCGTCCAGCGCCACCAGCAGAGCCCGGCGGGCCAGTACCTGCAGCAGATTTGTTTTCTTTTCCTTCACAGCATATCCTCTTTTGCATCGGGGGCCGGCATCCGAAGATGTCAGCTGCCGTTTTTTATTTCAAGGGCCTATCACCCCATAATATCTTTAGTATTATACTCGATTCTCTCCCCCGTGTCCAGCTATTTCACTTTTTGGACATTTTTCTTATGCCGCCTCTCCCCTGCCGCCACGGCCCGCAGCTCTTCGCCGAGGCCCAGTGGCCACGCCGCCGCAAAGCAGACCGCTGCCATCCCCGCGCCGCCCAGCACTACCGCCGCCAGCTGCAAGGGGGCTCCGCCGGTGAGCCAGTCCGCTAAAAGATGCCGCAGGGCCAGCCCGGCCCCGGCGCTGACGGCCCCCGCAAAGCTCGGTGCGCCCAGCCACCGCCAGAGTTGCAGCCGCAGGCCGCAGCTGGACAGCAGCCGCCCCGTGTTGGCGGTGCAGGTGTAGAAGCTGGACAGCAAGATCACAAAAAGAAAGCCCTTCATCCCGAAGCGGGGCAGCAGGAGCAGCACGCCCGCAATGCGGAGGCAGGAGTCCCACATGCTGTACCGGAAGACGGCTTTCTGTTCCCCTACCCCCTTCATGGCACCATCCACCATGCTCTCGAGGTACATCAGCGGCATGGCCGGGCCGAGGATGACAAGGAAGCTGCCCGCCTCGGCGCTGCCGTAGAGGGCTTCGGCCAGCGGCCGACCCCACACCCAGAACGCCGCTCCTGCCAGCGCCGAGAAGTAGCCGGTGAGCCGGAGCATCCTGTCGATGAGGGCGGCCAGCCGCCCATTCTGGCTCCGGAGGTGGGCCTGAGTGATCTCGGGCATCAGCAGGACGGAAAGGCTCCCCAGCAGTCCGAAGGGAAAGGTCAGCAGAGGCAGGGCCATCCCCTTGAGGCTGCCGTACTGAGCCACGGCTTCGGCACGCCCGCCGGAAAACTGCAGATAGACTGCCAGGCAGGCCGGCACCAGCATATTCTCCGCGGTGTGGAGAGCGCTGGCGAGACAACGTCCTCCCTCCACCGGCCAGAGGATGTCCCAGAGGCGTTTTCCCGGTTCCTGCGGGCGGCAGGCAGGCCGCGCACCGAAGCAGCGGCGGGCCTCTTTACGGTAAAAAAGTGCCATCAGCCCAGTGCTGACGGCCTCGCTGACCGCCGTTGCGCCCAGCACTGCCGTGCAGCGCCCGCCCACGTCCCAGCCGAGGACGTCGGCCCGCTCCAGCGCAAAGTAGACGATGCCGATGCGGACGGTCTGTTCGGCCAGCTGGCTCAGGACGTTTGGCTCCACCTGCCGCCGGGCGATGAAAAAGCCCCGCAGTACCGACGACACCGCCATCCACGGCAGGCCCAGCGACGAGACACGCAGCGCCCCCGCTGCCCGGACATCGCCCAGCCACCATTTTGCGGCGAGACCCGCCAGCCCGAACTGCGCCGCCAGCGCCAGCACGCCCAGCCCGGCCCCCGCCAGCAGGAGACGGTGAAGCATCCCCCGGGCCTCCGCCGGGCTGCGGGCCAGCTCTTCGGCCATCAGGCGGGTGGCCGCCACCGAGACGCCCGCCGTCGCCAGCGTGACGAAGAGTGAATAGACCGCCAGCACCAGCTGGTACAGCCCCATCCCCTCGCCGCCCAGAGCGTTCGCCAGCCAGATGCGGAGCCCCATGCCCGCCAGACGGAGCAGGATGTCCGCCCCGGTCATCAGGGCTGCGTTTTTCAGATAGCTCTGCCGCACAGCGCACCCCTCCCTTTCCCCAGTGTATCTTTTTATAGATATGTAAACTGCTCTGAGAAATATGAGCGGGGCCGTGGGTTGTTTCTTTCCCAGTTTTATGATATGATATATATCGTATCTGGCGGGAATGTTCCGCCAGACAGGATCTAAGAATGCAAGGAGGAAGCGCACCCCGGTACCACGGCCGTGCGCAACGAGACAATGAGCGAAGAATGTACCCATGACTGCTCCAACTGCGGGGCAGCGTGTTCTTCCCGCGATGCTGCACCCCAGCATGACGCACCCAACCCGCACAGCAGCGTCAAAAAGGTCATCGGCGTCGTGTCCGGCAAGGGCGGCGTCGGCAAGAGCATGACCAGCGCCCTGCTGGCCTGTGCAATGGCACGCCGCAGCTACCACTGCGGCATCCTCGACGCCGACATCACCGGCCCGTCCATCCCCAAGCTGTTCGGCATCCATGGCCGCGCCATGGCTGACGACAAGGGCTGCTGGCCCATCCAGAGCCGGATGGGCATCGACGTCATGAGCATCAACCTGCTGGTGGAGAACGAGGAAGACCCCGTCGTCTGGCGCGGCCCCGTCATCGCCGGTGCGGTCAAGCAGTTCTGGACCGATGTGGTCTGGAAAGACGTCGATTTCCTGTTCGTGGATATGCCTCCGGGAACCGGTGACGTCCCCCTGACCGTCTTCCAGAGCCTGCCCGTGGACGGCATCGTCGTCGTGGCAAGCCCGCAGGAGCTGGTGAGCATGATCGTGGCCAAGGCCGTGAACATGGCCGAGATGATGAAGGTGCCGATGCTGGGCATCGTCGAGAACATGAGCTATATCGTCTGCCCCGACTGCGGCAAGCACATCAACGTGTTCGGCGACAGCCATGTGGACGAGGTGGCCGCAAAGCATCACCTGCCCGTTCTGGCCAAATGCCCCATCGACCCGCAGCTGGCTGCGCTGTCCGACGCCGGCATGATCGAGACCTACGGCGGACAGTTCCTCGAGGGTGCCGCTGACGCCTGCGAGAAGCTGCTGAAGTAAGACTTTTCCTCCCTGCACTGCCTGTTCCGGGCCGGTGCAGGGATTTTTTGTTTCTTTCCAAAAGCAGGTTTTATCGCAGTTTTTTGATGTGTCCCGTCTTTTTCGTGAAGTGCATTCATCTTTTCCATTGTATTTTGAAAGATTTTCCGGTTTTTGCGGGGCGGGCCATCTTGTAAATCGGCAGATAAAGCTTTATAATAGCAAAGTGGTCAGAGGCTTATCAGCCCCGCCGTGGGAAACGGGAAAGACGGAGCCTCCACACAATAGAGATAAGGGAAAAGGAGTATATCATTATGCTGACGAATGAATATCTGAAGCGTGTCTACGAGGGCCTGGAAAAGCGCAATGCCAACGAGCCCGAGTTCCTGCAGGCTGTCCGCGAGGTGCTGGAGAGCATCCAGCCCGTCGTGGAGAAGCATCCCGAGTACGAGAAGGCCGGCCTCATCGAGCGTCTGGTCGAGCCTGAGCGCATCATCACCTTCCGTGTACCCTGGGTCGATGACCAGGGCAAGGTCCAGGTGAACCGCGGCTACCGCGTCCAGTTCAACAGCGCCATCGGCCCCTACAAGGGCGGCCTGCGCTTCCATCCTTCTGTCAATCAGGGCATCCTGAAGTTCCTCGGCTTCGAGCAGACCTTCAAGAACAGCCTGACCACCCTGCCCATGGGCGGCGGCAAGGGCGGCTCCGACTTCGACCCCCACGGCAAGAGCGACATGGAAGTCATGCGCTTCTGCCAGAGCTTCATGACCGAGCTGTACCGCCACATCGGCCAGTTCGTGGACTGCCCCGCCGGTGATATTGGCGTCGGCGGCCGCGAGGTCGGCTATATGTTCGGCCAGTACAAGCGTCTGACCAACAGCTTCCAGGGCGGTATGCTCACCGGCAAGGGCCTGACCTTCGGCGGTTCTCTGGCCCGTACCGAGGCTACCGGCTACGGCCTGTGCTACTTCACCGCTGAGGCTCTGAAGTGCATGCGCAGCGACAGCTTCGAGGGCAAGACCGTGGTCATCTCCGGCTCCGGCAATGTCGCTATCTACGCCTGCGAGAAGGCCACCCAGCTGGGTGCCAAGGTCGTCACCATGTCCGACTCCAACGGCTATGTCTACGACCCCAACGGCATCGACCTGGCCTACGTCAAGGACCTGAAGGAAGTCCGCCGCGGCCGCATCAAGGAGTATGCCGAGACCCACAAGGATGCGACCTATGTTGCTGACTGCACCAAGGTCTGGACTGTCCCCTGCGACATCGCCCTGCCCTGCGCTACCCAGAACGAGATCAACAAGGAGTCCGCAGAGGCTCTGGTGAAGGGCGGCTGCACCGTGGTCTGCGAGGGCGCTAACATGCCCAGCACTCCCGAGGCCATCGAGGTCTACCTGTCCAACGGCATCCTGTACGGACCCGCAAAGGCTTCCAACGCCGGCGGCGTGGCCACCTCCGGTCTGGAGATGAGCCAGAACTCCGAGCGTCTGAGCTGGAGCTTCGAAGAGGTGGATGCAAAGCTGAAGGGCATCATGGAGGGCATCTTCCACGCTTCCTACGATGCATCCGTGGCCGCCGGCTCCGAGGGCAACCTGATGGTCGGTGCAAACTGCGCCGGCTTCCTGAAGGTCGCTACCGCCATGATGGCTCAGGGCATCACCTACTAAGCTTTTCCTGATCTGCAAGGGCCGCATCCGCGAGGGTGCGGCTTTTTTTGGTTTGCCCCGCCTGCCTGCATAACCGTCTGCCGCCCCGCTCATACTCCTTTCATCAAACGAAAAGAGGTTTTTGCATGGACGAAATGATGTTCTGTTATCAATGCGAGCAGGCGGCAAACTGCACGGCCTGCACCGGAAAAGCGGGTGTCTGCGGCAAATCAGCCGAGACAGCCGACGCGCAGGACAAGCTCACCGGGGCACTCATCGGCTTTGCCACCCTGCTGCTGGACATCGGCAAGCCCATCCAGCCGCCGCAGGCACTGTTGTTGCTGGAAGGGTTGTTCACCACCATCACCAACGTCAACTTCGACCCCCAGACGGTGGCGCAGCTCACCGATAAGGTCTGGAAGGCCAAGCAGGAAGCCTTTGCCTCGGCCAGCCCTGCACCTGCACCAGTGTCCGACTACGATATGCAGAAGCTGTGGCAGGAGCCGGACCCGGACGTCAAGAGCCTGAAGTCCTTCGTGCTGTTCGGCCTGCGGGGCATGGCAGCTTACTCCTACCACGCGCGGGTGCTGGGCTATACCGATGGCGAGATCGATCTGTTCTTCTGCACGGCCCTGCGGGCGCTGGCCGAGGAAAACGACAAGGACAAGCTCTTCAAGCTGGTGGAGGACACCGGCATCATGGCCTACCGGGTCATGGCTGAGCTGGACAAGGCCAACACCGGCGCATTCGGCGACCCCGAGCCGGTAGAAGTGCCGCTGACCATCGAGAAAGGGCCTTTCATCGTCATCTCCGGCCACGACCTCTACGACGCCAAGTGCCTGTTGGAGCAGACCGAGGGCAAGGGCATCAATGTCTACACCCACTCCGAGATGCTGCCTGCCCACGGCTACCCGGAGCTGAAAAAGCGCTTTCCTCATCTGAAAGGCAACTTTGGCACCGCATGGCAGAACCAGCAGCGGGAGTTTGAGGACATCCCTGCACCGGTGCTCTTCACCACCAACTGCATCATGCCCCTCCGGCCCAGCTATGCCGACCGGGTGTTCACCACCTCTGTTGTCTCCTATCCCGGCGTCACCCACATCGGGGAGGACCGGGATTTTTCGCCGGTCATCGCCAAGGCGCTTGAGCTGGGCGGCTACCCGGAGGACACCCTCATCCCGGGTATGAACGGCGGCAGTGTGGTCGCCACCGGCTTTGCCCACCATGCCGTACTGAGCCATGCGGAGGAGATCGTCCAAGCCGTCCACGAGGGTGCCATCCGGCACTTTTTCCTCATCGGCGGCTGCGACGGCACCCGCCCCTCCCGCCGGTACTACACGGATTTTGCCAAGCTGACCCCGCCCGACACCGTCATCCTGACGCTGGCCTGCGGCAAGTTCCGGCTCAACGACCTGCCGCTGGGTACGGTGGCGGGTCTGCCCCGCATCCTCGACGTGGGCCAGTGCAACGACGCCTACAGTGCCATCCGGATCGCGCTGGGTCTGGCGGGCGCTTTTGACTGCTCGGTCAACGAGCTGCCCCTCTCCATCATCCTCTGCTGGTTCGAGCAGAAGGCGGTCTGTGTGCTGATGGCCCTGCTGGCGCTGGGCATCCGGGGCATCCGTCTCGGGCCGACGCTGCCGGCCTTCCTCTCCCCGGGCGTGGCCGCTGTCTTACAGGAAAAATATGACCTCAAGCCCATCACCACCCCGGAGGCAGACCTTGCGGCCTGTCTGGGCGGTTTGTAAGCGTCACATTAACAAAAAGCCCCCCGGCACCATGCGGAAGTGCCGGGGGGCTTTTCGTACAAAGCGGGGAGATGCGGAAGCTCTCCGCCTTGGGAGGTTGGTTATTTAGTGGAGCAGCTCGTTGTGTGCAACGCCGCCCACCGTCAGCTCTGCGCTCTCACCGGAGTGGGTGAGGGTAAAGAGGGTGTCGTCCACGCCCAGAGACAGCATACTGTCGATGTTCAGGACGGTCTCACGGAGCTGGGTGCGGAATACGATGGTGTTCACGCCCTGAGCCTTCAGCTCCTTCAGGTTGCTCAGGCAGCCGGAAAGGACAGCAGTCTCAGCAGGCACTGCCACAACATACCGGCCATCGGCAATGGAGGTCTCGTAGGCCCCGGCGCCGGTCACGGTCAGGGTGACGGCAGAGGAGCCGCCGTTGCTCTCGGGTACCAGCATCGGCACAACGTCCCGCTTCTCGGTCTCATCACAAGTCTCGCACTTGTAGATGGTGTAGCCCTCGGAGGTGTAGGTGGGGGTGACCACCTCTTTAACTACGGTAAAGTGGTGTTTACCGGTAGCAGATATTTCGTCACGCTTCGTTTCGCCGCAGGCGGAGCACTTATACTCGGTGTATCCGCCTTCGACACAGGTTGCGTCCTGGTGCTTACTCTGCACCCAGGTATGGTCTTTTTTGCCAATACGCTCCATTTCTTCTGCGCCACACTTGCTACACTTCTTCAGCTTGTAGCCCTCGCTGGTGCAGGTGGCCTCTTTCACAACGTCGCTGTCGGCGTACTGATGCACATGGGTCGAGTCCACCTTAGTTACAGTGCCGGTAACATTCTCCTCACTCCCAACGGCAGCACCATCTTTCTCTTTGCCCTTGCCGCCCTGAGCGGTCACACTGCCGCCGGTAACCTTCACTGTGCCATATTCATTAAACCCATCGCCGCCGGTTTTGCTTCCCGCACCACCAACAGCCACGAGACTGCCGCCGGAGACCGTTACATCTTGCACACCGCTACCGCCGGTCTCTCCGGTTCCACCCTGTGCTATCACAGTGCCGCCGCTTATGCTCATCGAAGGCAAGCGGAGGCCATCTCCGCCATGCCCTCTGCCGTTTCCGCCGGTAGCTTTCACCGTTCCGCCAGTGATTTCAAGCTTAACATTGTTCGGACCAGTTATTAAATCATCGCCGCCGACTCCGTAGCCAGCCTCCATAAGACCACCTAAGGTTCCGTCCCCGATGGCACTGCCTCCGGTCGCCTCAACGATGCCCCCGGAGATCTTAGTCGTCAAAATTCCTGAGCCTGCTGTAAAATAGGGCTGCTCTTTGCTTATATCGGATTCAAACACCACATCGCCGCCCTTTGCAACAATCGTACCGCCTGCAATCACGGCTCCATCAATACCAAATCCTGCTATAAGACTACTCGAGGCGTTCGCATAAGAGTCATCTACCACGATCGTTCCGCCTGTGGCGATCAACGTACCGTTGTTGTCACTGTCCGTAATGGTCGCTTTACCCATTCCGCTTTTGAGGCCTGCTCCCAAACGGGTCCCAAGATGTTCATTCTGTACCGTCCCCGTTCCGCCAGTCAGCTCATTCTTGCCGTCCAGCTCCAGCGTCACATTGCCCGTACCGGAAACGGTCACAGCGTTCTGGGCCGTATCCCCTGCATCCACCTTCAGGTCACGGAGGATGACCTTCAGAGCATTGGCAGAGTTATTGATGATCTTCACCACATTGCGGGCGGCTTCCTGAGCCTTTTCGGTAAGGGTGGTGGGGGCGTTGGTGTCCTCGTAGGTCTTCTCCTCAGCGGGCTTTTTCTCCCCGGTCTCCTGCTCCGCAGCAGGCTTGGCGGCAGGCTTTGCGGCCTCCTTCTGGGCCTCGGGGTCATACTGGTCGTACTCGATCACCTGATCGGAGGTCTGTTCGTCCTGCTCCGGCTCCTGAGAGTCGGCGGACTTCTGCTCGTCCTTCTTCTCCTCGTCCTTCTTCTGCTCGTCCTCCGGGGCCAGCAGCTCCTGAGAGGTGGGTTCATCGTCCTCGCCCTTGCCCTCAGTGGCGGAGTTCTGGGTCTTCCCCTCGCCCTCGGTCTCGCCGGACTTTTCAACCTCAGAGGTGTTTTCGCCGGGCTTTTCGACCTCGGAGGTGTTCTCTTCCTCTGCGTTCAGGCTTTCGGTGGCCGTGGCCTTGGTGTTGTCGCCGGTGATGATGATGTCATCCGTGTCATCCTCGGTCTTATCGACCTTATTACCGCCCACTGTGATGCTCTTCTTGCCCTCTGCATTCACCGAGACTTCCACGTTGCCCTTGCTCACATCACAGATGTAAGCAGCCGAGGCCGGGGCAGCAACTGCCGACACCGCCATGCTCAGGGCCAGGACGGCCGCTGCCGTCCGCTTCATGTTTTTCCGTAACCGCATAATTTTTACCTCCTGTTTCGTGGTTTTTTGCTTCTTCTATTTTCCCCCCCCCCCCTATCATTTTTTCAATAGATTTTGTCAACAATCTTTCGGACGAATATTTGTCATTTTCTACAAAAAGGCCGCTGCGCCGCACCTTCCGTGCAGCGGCGTGAGCGATTTGTCCATCGGCCCATCGGAAAGCAGCACCTGCAAAAAGCCATACTTTTTCCCACCGGGTGTGTCTGTTTTGAACAAGAAAAAAGAGGGCCGGTGTACCCACATTTGGTGCAGCTGTCACTTGAATCTTTTTCAGCACCTTTGTATAATATTCTTGTTATCCGGAACAAGGGCGTTCCAGATGAGTCTTCGCCGACCCATCTGGGACGCCTTTTCTTTTTACCGGCATTAAGCGGGACGCTGCGGAATGTGCCGCCGAGGTGGACCGCTATCTGATGGGTTACACCAACCTGTGACCCCCTCCCCCTATTTATGACATTCTCTTTCCTATCCTAAACAGAAACGGGAGCTTTCCTTTACCGGGAGGCTCCCGTTTCTGCATTTCGCCGCTTTCATTTTCACAAAGTTTTCACGGTTAGCCCATCCTACCCGCTTGAAACAGATACCCCTAAGTGGTAAAATCAGAGTGTCAGGAGATTTACCCCCACAGGGTACATCTCCTCTTCACACTGATACACCCGGAAAGGAGTCATCTGCTATGACTGATGCTGAAAAAAAGCCCTGCTGCGCCACTGAGCCTGCCGAAAAGGACACTGCTCCCTCCTGCTGCCGCCACAAGGACCGTACCCCTGAGGAGTACCGCGCCCTCGCCAACCGGCTGAGCCGCATCGAGGGCCAGGTGCGCGGCATCCACACGATGCTGGACAAGGATGTCTACTGCGCCGATATTCTGGTGCAGGTGGCTGCGGTGAACGCTGCACTGAACGGCTTTTCCAAAGAGCTGCTGAGCCAGCACGTCCGCACCTGCGTAGCCGACGATTTGAGAGCCGGCGGGACGCAGAAGCTGGACGAACTGCTGCAGCTGCTGCCCCGGCTCATGAAATGACCCCGTTCCGGGCATCCTATAAGAGGGAAAGGAATCCGCAATGGAACAATACAATGTCACGGGCATGAGCTGCGCGGCCTGCTCTGCCCGGGTAGAAAAGGCCGTGAAGAAGGTGCCGGGCGTCACGAGCTGCTCGGTGAGCCTTCTGACAAACTCCATGGGCGTGGAAGGCACAGCCTCCCCTGCCGCCATCCTCTCGGCGGTGCAGGAGGCAGGCTACGGCGCAAGCCCGAAGACCGCCTCCGCCAGTAAGACTTCGGACGCCAGCGCCGACCTCGACGCACTGGCCGACCACGAGACACCGAAGCTCAAGCGCCGCCTCATCGCCTCGCTGGGCTTCCTGCTGGTGCTGATGTACTTCTCCATGGGCCACATGATGTGGGGCTGGCCCCTGCCCCACTGGTTCGATGGCAACCACGTCGCCATGGGCCTTGTCCAGCTGCTGCTGGCGGGCATCGTCATGGTCATCAACCAGAAGTTCTTCATCAACGGATTCAAGGGCCTCATCCACGGCGCACCCAACATGGATACGCTGGTGGCCCTCGGCTCCATGGCAAGCTTCGTGTGGAGCACTTACGCCCTCTTCGCCATGACTCGCGCTCAGGTGGACGGCAACGACGCGCTCGTCATGCACTATATGATGGAGTTCTACTTCGAGTCTGCCGCCATGATCCTGACCCTTATCACGGTGGGCAAGATGCTGGAAGCCCGCTCCAAGGGCAAGACCACCGACGCCCTCAAGAGCCTGATGAAGCTGGCCCCCAAGACCGCCACGCTGGTGCGGGACGGCGCGGAAGTGACCGTGGCCATCGCCGACGTGCAGAAGGGCGACGTCTTTGTGGTCCGCCCCGGCGAGAATATCCCGGTGGACGGCGTAGTGCTGGAAGGCACCAGCGCAGTCAATGAGAGCGCCCTGACCGGCGAGAGCATCCCGGTGGACAAGGCCGTCGGCGACAAGGTCAGCGCCGCCACCACCAACCAGTCGGGCTTCCTCCGCTGCGAGGCCACCCGCGTGGGCGAGGATACCACGCTGGCTCAGATCATCAAGATGGTCAGCGATGCCGCCGCCACCAAAGCTCCTATCGCCAAAATCGCCGACACCGTGTCGGGCTTCTTCGTCCCGGCGGTCATCTCCATCGCCGTCGTGACCACCATCGTCTGGCTGCTGCTGGGCCATGAGCTGGGCTATGCGCTGGCCCGCGGCATCTCCGTGCTGGTCATCAGCTGCCCCTGCGCACTGGGCCTTGCAACACCTGTGGCTATTATGGTGGGCAATGGTCTCGGCGCCAAGAACGGCATCCTCTTCAAGACTGCCGCCTCGCTGGAAGCCGCAGGCCGCACCCAGATCGTGGCGCTGGACAAGACCGGCACCATCACCGAGGGCGCACCCCGCGTCACCGATCTGCTGCCCGCTGAGGGCGTCACCGAGACGGAGCTGCTGACGCTGGCCGCCGCGCTGGAAAGCCGCAGCGAGCACCCTCTGGCAAAGGCTGTTCTTGCCGACGCCGAGGCAAAGGCCATCACTTCCCCGGAAGTCACTGACTTCGCGGCCCTGCCGGGCAACGGTCTGACGGCCAAGCTGGACGGCATGGACATCTACGCCGGCAATGCCGCCTTCATCCAGACCAAGCTCACCCTGCCCGCCGCACTGGCACAGCAGGCTGAAAAGCTGGCCTCTGAGGGCAAGACTCCCCTCTTCTTCGGCGGCGCCGGCCGTCTGCTGGGCGTTATCGCCGTGGCCGACACCATCAAAGAGGACAGCCCCGAAGCCATCCGTCAGCTGCAGAACATGGGCATCCGGGTCGTGATGCTCACCGGCGACAACCAGCGCACCGCCGACGCCATCGGCAGGCAGGCGGGCGTGGACGAGGTCATCGCGGGCGTCCTGCCCGACGGCAAGGAGGCCGTCATCCGCCAGCTGCAGGCCAGCGGCAAGGTGGCCATGGTGGGTGACGGCATCAACGACGCCCCCGCCCTCACCCGTGCCGACACCGGCATTGCCATCGGCGCAGGCACCGACGTGGCCATTGACGCCGCCGACGTCGTGCTGATGAACTCGAAGCTCTCGGACGTGCCTGCGGCCATCCGCCTCAGCCGCGCCACCCTGCGGAACATCCACGAGAACCTGTTCTGGGCGTTCATCTACAATATCATCGGCATCCCGCTGGCGGCTGGTCTGTTCATCCCCTTCGGCCTGACCCTGAACCCCATGTTCGGTGCTGCTGCCATGAGCCTGTCCAGCTTCTGCGTCGTGAGCAACGCCCTGCGGCTGAACCTGTTCGATCTGCACAGCACCAGGCACGACCACAAAACCGCTTCTCCCGCCGCTGCCCCGGTGCAGTCTGCGGCTGAAAATAACAAAAAATCGGACGCCGAAGCGCCCGAAGTCAAAACGGAGGATAATCCCATGAAGAAGACCCTGAAAGTAGAAGGCATGATGTGCGGCCACTGCGAAGCCCGCGTGAAGAAGGCTCTGGAAGCCCTGCCCGAGGTGGACGAGGCTGTCGTGAGCCACGAGGCCGGCACCGCCATCGTCACCCTGAACGCCGAGGTCGCCGACGACGTGCTCAAGAACGCCGTCGAGGCACAGGACTACAAGGTCACCGGCATCCAGTAAGCTGTAAGATGCAGAAAAGCCAGCGCACGGAATGTGCGCTGGCTTTTTGTATGCAGTGTTTTACGGAGTCAGACGGTTGGGGCCGCGGAACAGGAACTCGGCGTCCTTGATGGACTGGCCGCAGAGCAGCATGGTCAGGCGGTCGATGCCCAGACCGAAGCCGCCGTGCGGGGGGCAGCCGTACTGGAAGAACTCCAGATAGAACTTGACGTCATCGGCCAGGCCCTTCTCCTCTGCCTGCTTCTTCAGCACGTCGTAGCGATGCTCACGCTGTGCGCCGGTGGTGATCTCCACGCCGCGCCAGATGAGGTCGTAGCCCTGCGGCACGCCGTTCTCGTCGCGCATGTGGTAGAAAGCACGCTTCTCGGCGGAGTAGTCGGTGATGAACAGGAACTCGTGGCCGTAGTGCTTCTTGACCCAGTCGTAGCTCAGGCGCTCGGCCTCGGTGGTCAGGTCGCCCTTCTCGCTCTCATCGACAGTGTAGCCGAACTCCTCTTCCAGACCCTTGTACAGGTCGGCCAGCTTGACCACAGGGAACGGCGTGGTGGGGACGACGACTTCCAGACCAAACAGCTCTTTGATCTGCTCGCCGTACTGCTCCTTGACGGCCTTCAGGCCGGCAGTCAGAAGCTCTTCCTCCATCTTCATGACGTCCTTGTAAGAGGTGATGTAGCTGAACTCGAGGTCAAAGCCGGAGAACTCGGTGGAGTGCTTGTTGGTGTAGCTCTTCTCCGCGCGGAAGACGGGGCCGGTCTCAAAGATGCGCTCGAAGCCGGCGGCCATAGCCATCTGCTTATAGAACTGAGGGCTCTGGGCCAGATAGGCGTTGCGGTCGAAGTAGTCCACCTTGAACACCTCAGAGCCGCTCTCGCTGGCAGCAGCGATGAGCTTCGGGGTGTGGATCTCGATGAAGCTACGCTCGAGCAGGAACTGACGCATGGCGTTGACGAAGCAGCTCTGTGCCTTGAACATCAGCTGGTTCTCATCGGTGCGCAGGTCGATCCAGCGATAGTCGATGCGCTGGTCGATGCTGGAACGCTCCACAGCCTTCTTCTTCTTGGTGGCGGCGATCTCCTTGCGGACGATGGGCAGCGCGTCGGCGATGCTCTCGATCTCGATGGACTCGGGGATCATCTCGATGCCGCCCATCTTGACGTAGTCGTTCTCCATCACCTTGCCGGTGACGGTGATGACAGAGTCCGGGGTCAGTTTGTCGATGGTGTCCACCAGCTCGGGGTGGTCCTCCTTCTCGACGGTGATCTGAAGTTTGCCGGTAATATCCTTCAGCACGATGAAGGCCATATATTTGCTGTTGCGCAGGTTCTCGATAAAGCCCTGCACCTTGACCGTGCTGCCAATTTCCTTTTGTACCTCATTGATATAGGTGCGTTCCATGGAAATCCTCCTTCTGTGTCTTGTGTACTGTTTTATTATACGCTTTTCGGGGGATAAATCAAGAGAAAGGACGAATCACTTTCCTTCTTCGTGCAGCGTCCCGGTGCCGCCCTCCACCACGCCGTCGTGGTCGGCCACAGCCCTGATGGTGCCGAAGAAGCATTTGACGTCCAGCCAGAAGCTCATATGCTCCACATACCAGCCGTCGAGCTTCGCTTTCTCGGCGATCTCCAGCTCGTCGCGGCCATGGATCTGCGCCCAGCCGGTCAGGCCGGGGCGGACATCGTTAGCGCCGTACTTGTCCCGTTCGGCCAGCAGGTCGTACTGGTTCCAGAGGGCCGGGCGCGGACCGATGACTGCCATGTCGCCCACAAGGATATTCCACAGCTGGGGCAGCTCGTCCAGACTGGTCTTGCGCAGGAAACGGCCCACCCGGGTGATATACTGCTCCGGGTCGTGGAGCAGATGGGTGGGCATGTCGTGGGGGGTGTCGATGCGCATGGTGCGGAATTTCAGGATGTTGAAATAGCTCTTATGGATGCCCACCCGCTTCTGCTTGAAGAACACCGGCCCCGGCGAGTCCAGCTTGATGGCAAGGCAGAGCAAAAGCAGCAGCGGCGACAGCACCAGCAGCCCGCAGGCCGACAGTACCACGTCCAGCAGCCGCTTGATTCCTTTTTGATACATGATGGTTCTCCCTTTTATTCCTAGAATATACTTATTATATACCATTTTCCCCTGCCCAAACAAGCCCCGGGCCGCATTTCCGGGCGAAAATGCTGGTTTTGTTGTATCGTTCTGACGGTTTTCTCTCTTGCCCCGCCGGGCCGGACGGCGTACCATAGACATAAGATCATCTGAGAGGAGCACTCTGTTTATGATACAGCGTTTTGTCATCGGGAAGCCTTTTCCCACCGAGAGCGTCGTGCTGGACCTGCCCGCCGAGACCGGCCCCGTGCCTTACCTGACACCGAACGGCGATGGCTGGCAGTATGTCATGCAGGAGAAGGACATCGTCTATGGCTTGGGCGAGATGCCCCGGGGCCTCAACAAGCGCGGCTGGCACTACGAGACGAACAACACCGACGAGAGTGAGCACGGCGAAAACCGGCTTTCCTACTACGCCGCCCACAATTTCCTGCTCATCTCCCCTGCCGACGGCAGCGGATGCATCGGCGTCTTCGTCGATTTCCCGGGCAAAGTGAGCTACGACATCGGCTATACCCGCCACGACACCCTCCGCTTCGCCACGGCAGAGCCGAACTATGCGCTCTACCTCATCACAGCCCCTACAGCGGCAGAGGTCGCAAAGGAGTTCCGGCATCTCATCGGCCCCAGCTATATCCCGCCCAAGTGGGCGTTCGGCCTGGCCCAGAGCCGCTTCGGCTACAAGACGGAGGCCGACATCCGGGAGGTGGCCGCGCAGTACAAGGCCAACGGTCTTCCGCTGGACATGATCTGCATGGATATTGATTACATGCAGTCCTACGCTGATTTCACCATCGACAAGGCCCGCTTCCCCGACCTTGGCAAACTTGCCGCCGACCTGAAAGCTGAGGGCATCCGGCTCGTTCCCATCATCGACGCAGGCATCCGCTGTGATGACAATGACCCCGTCTGCCGCGAGGGCCTCGAGAAGGGCTATTTCTGCACCAAAGAAGACGGCACGCCCTTTGTGGCGGCGGTCTGGCCCGGCAGGGCCTACTTCACCGACTTTCTCCGTCCCGAGGCCCGGGCGTGGTTCGGCAAACAGTATAAGATGCTCACCGACCTCGGCATCGAGGGCTTCTGGAACGATATGAACGAGCCCGCCCTCTTCTACTCCCCTGAGCGGCTGAAAGCCTTCTTCGAGAATGCCGCCGCCCTGAGCCGGAAGGATAACCTCGACCAGAACGATTTCTTCGGGCTGGTGCGCTCGGTGATGGGCCTGATGAATGCCCCCGAGGACTACCGCAGTTTCTACCACGATACCACTGCCGGGCGGGTGCGCCACGACCGCGTCCACAACCTCTACGGCGGCTGCATGACCCGTGCTGCCGGCGAGGCGTTCCAGACCCTGCGTCCCGGCCAGCGCACCCTGCTCTACTGCCGCAGCAGCATCATCGGCGCCCACCGTTGGGGCGGGATCTGGCTGGGCGACAACCACTCCTCGTGGAGCCAGCTGCTGGCCAACATCCAGATGATGCCTGCCGTCCAGATGTGCGGCTTTCTCTACAGCGGTGCCGACCTCTGCGGTTTCAGTGAGGACACCACCCCCGATCTGGCGCTCCGCTGGCTCGAGTTCGGACTGTTCACCCCTCTCATGCGCAACCACGCCGACGCCGAGAGCCGGGAGCAGGAATTTTACCGCTTTACCGATGTTCTGCCCGCCATCCGCAATATGCTGGATCTGCGGTATGCCCTCCTGCCCTACCTCTACAGTGAGTTCATGAAGGCCGCGCTTGAGGATGCACCTTACTTCCGGCCTTTGGCTTTTGACTACCCTGCCGACCCCGACGCCCGGGAGGTGGACGACCAGCTGCTTCTTGGCGAGGGCCTGATGGTCGCACCCGTCCACACCCAGAACGCCCATGGCCGGACGGTCTATCTGCCTGAGGCGATGAAGATGCTGCGTCTGCGCAGCGTCTCCGACTACGACGAGGAAGTTCTGCCCGCCGGGCGGCACTATCTGCCCTGCGAACTTGGCGAGGTGCTGCTCTTCATCCGTCCGGGCCACACCGTACCGGTGGCACAGCCCACCGCCAACACCGCCCAGCTGAACGATACGGCCCTCACCTTCTGGCGCTTCGCGCCCGACGGCCAGCCTGCGCCCTACCGGATGTATACCGACGACGGCGTGACCACCGATCACAACAGGCCCGAACACTGGCGCATCGTCGGACAATAACGCAAAAACACCCGGAGGCATCTCCGGGTGTTTTTTGGTATTACAGGTATGCGACCGTCTCGGACAGGGGCTTTCTTGAGCCGTGGTTTGCCAGCGGCCCTGCGCCCTCTGCGGCATAGCCGAGGTCGAGGATCATCAGGACCTCTTCATTTTCCGGCAAGCCCAGCTCCTTGGCCAGCTCATCCGGATCGAAGAAGTTGAGCCAGCAGCTGTCCACACCTGCGTTGGCGGCGGCCAGCATCAGGTGGGTCGCCACGATGGCGGCATCCTCCATGCCAGAGTCCCGCTTTCCGCCGGGATAAGTAAAGACGCTGTTTTTATCGAAGGCCACGACAAGGCAGTCCCACCCGGCCATTCCCCGCAGGCCGCCTGGGTGAAAAATCCTTGACAAATCCTTCTAAAAGAGTTACACTGTTCTCGTTCTGAAAAACAAATATGGGCCTATAGCTCAGCTGGGAGTGCAAGCGTATCGCTTTTGTGCCCCACAGAGTTGTGGGCATTCAAATGGGGAGTATGTCGGTTGGTCGCCCAACCGCGTCACGCCCCTAAATATGGGCCTATAGCTCAGCTGGGAGAGCGTTCGGTTCGCATCCGAGAGGTCAAGGGTTCGAATCCCTCTAGGTC
>OLPD01000283.1_pt1 | contig 43786 bp, 35 predicted proteins | sample 1672111 | NCBI WGS metagenome assembly OLPD01 (sample SAMEA3136646, study PRJEB25190) | human gut metagenome
CCATCTCGCTGGTCGTCTCCTCCATCATGATCGGCGTCATCACCTATATCAGCGTCCTCGAGCGCCGGAAGGAGATCGGCATCCTGCGCGCCATCGGCGCTTCCAAGCGGAACGTCTCCGAGGTGTTCAACGCAGAGACCTTCATCATCGGCCTCTGCTCGGGCGTCATGGGCATCGTCCTCAGCGAGATACTGCTCATCCCCGGAAACATCATCATCCAGAAAGTCTCCGGCACTTCGACCCTCGTTGCCTCCCTGCCCGTGGATGCAGCCCTCTTCCTCGTGGCACTGGCTACCCTGCTCACCATTCTGGCCGGCATCATCCCGGCCCGCGGCGCAGCCAAGTGCAACCCCGTCAAAGCCCTGCGCGCCGAGTAAACCCCAGAGATCTCATTCCCGGTATCCTTTCCGCTCCGGCGGCAGGGATACCGGGATTTTTCGGCTTATTTTTGCTCCGGCCCGTCGGCTCATCTTGTATCCATCCTGCATGAGAACGCGCTTTTTTGCTCTAAAAGTTACAAAAGAGTACGGTCGTCCCGGGAGATTCTGACGTGTACCGGGAATTGCCGGAAATTAATTCGCTTTTCGCTCTGCGGGCAAATCAACCTGCACAAAGGAGGGTCGATTTGTTATGCAATTCTGCCAAAAGTGTTTTGAGGTTATTGATTTATTCCACAAATTATGCCATACTATAGTCACTGAAACCGTTCCCGACATCGTTCCCGCACGATTTCAGTAAAAACCAGAACTTCGACCGAAAGAGAGGTGCTTCCCGGAATGCCGAACATGACCATCAAAGACATTGCCCGTCTGAGCGGCTGTTCCGTCAGCACCATCTCCCGCGTCATCAATGACCGGCCGGATGTGCGTCCCGAAACGAAAGAAAAGGTGCTTCAGATGATGCGGGAGTCGGGCTTCGTGCCGAACACCAACGCCCGGCAGCTGAAGATCCAGCAGTCCCGCAGCCTCGTCTTTGTGGTCAAGGGTACCCGGAACCTCTTCTTCTCGGACTTCCTCGTTCAGCTGCAGCGGGCCGCGACCCTCTACGGGTACAGCGGAATCGTCTCCTACCTGGACGAGAATGCCAACGAGATAGACGCCGCCCAAAAGATCCTGCGGGAGATAAAGCCCAAAGGCATGATATTCCTCGGCGGCAGCGTGGCGAACTTCCAGCAGGGCTTTGCGAACATCACCGTCCCCGCGGTGCTGACGACGCTGGTCTCCGACGAACTGGATTTCCCGAACCTCTCGATGGTGGGCGTGGATGACCGGGCTGCGGCCCGCACCGCCGTCTCCCACCTCATCGCGCAGGGCCACCGGAAGATAGCAGTTCTCGGCGGTCCGACCACCAGTTACCCCAGTCGGATGCGCCGCCTCGGCGCACAGGATGCCATGGAGGATGCCGGGCTCACCTTCGACGACCGGCTCTACGGCCTGTCCAACTACGATTTCGAGTCTGCCTACCACGCCATGAACAGCCTGCTGGCCCGCCGGGCCGAGTTCACCGCCCTGTTCGCCATGAGCGATGTCATCGCTTTCGGTGCCATCCGGGCGCTGGTGAGCGCCGGGTTCCGGGTGCCGGAGGATGTATCGGTCATCGGCTTCGACGGCATCTCGATGTCCCGCTACTGTGTGCCGGTGATGACCACCATCGTCCAGCCCGGCGAGCAGATCGCGCTCCAGAGCATCGAGCTGCTGGTGCGGCAGATCGAGCATGGCGCCCCGGCCCAGAAGATCACCCTCCAGCCTGAGCTGCAGGTCGGTGAGAGCGTAAGGGCTGTCTGATTTATTTCGTCTCATTTCCGCTGCCAGGCGGAATGTGTATATCACATGATGAAGAAGGAGAACAATTATGAAAAAAATGATCTCTCGTCGTAATTTCCTGAAAGTCGCCGGCGCTTCTGCTGCCGCCCTCGGTCTGGCTGCCTGCGGTGGTTCCTCCAGCAGCACCGCTGCTTCCACCGCCAGTTCTACCGCAGCTTCTGCCGCTCCCGCAGCTGCCGGCAAGGTCTACTACCTGAACTTCAAGCCCGAGCAGGATCAGGATTGGCAGGATCTGGCCGCCGAGTACACCAAGGAGACCGGCGTGCCTGTGACCGTTGTCACCGCTGCTTCCGGCCAGTACGAGACCACCCTGATGAGCGAGATGGAGAAGAGCGAGGCTCCCACCCTGTTCCAGGTCAACGGCCCTGTGGGTCTGGCAAACTGGAAAGATTACTGCCTGGACCTCTCCGACAGCAAGCTGTACGGTGAGCTGACCAGCGACTCCTTTGCACTGAAGGACGGCGACGCCGTTACCAGCATCGCTTACGTCATCGAGACCTACGGCATCATTTACAACAAGGAGCTGCTGACCGCCGCCGGCTACACTCAGGACGACATCAAGGGCTTCGATGACCTGAAGAAGGTCGCCGACGACATTCAGGCCCGCAAGGCTGAGCTGGGCGTTGATGGTGCTTTCACCTCCGCCGGCATGGACGGTTCTTCCGACTGGCGCTTCAAGACCCATCTGGCAAACCTGCCCATCTACTACGAGTACAAGGCTGACGGCATCGGCTCCACCGACGCCATCAAGGGCACCTACCTCGACAACTACAAGAAGATCTGGGACCTGTACATCACCGACTCTACCTGCGACCCCAAGCTGCTGGCTTCCAAGACCGGCAACGATGCTGTTGCTGAGTTCGTGGGCAAGAAGGCCGTGTTCTACCAGAACGGCACCTGGGCTTACAATGACGTGAAGGATCTGGGCGACGACAACCTGGGTATGCTGCCTATCTACATCGGCGCTGAGGGCGAGGAGAACCAGGGCCTGTGCACCGGCTCCGAGAACTTCTGGTGCGTCAACAACACCTCCTCCGATGAGGACATCCAGGCTACTCTGGACTTCCTGTACTGGTGTGTCACCTCTGAGGCCGGCACCAGCGCGATGGCTGACAAGATGGGCTTCGTCATCCCCTTCAAGGCCGCTAAGGACTCTACCAACCCCCTCATCGGCATCGCCAACGATTACGTTGCTGAGGGCAAGACCAGCGTTGACTGGTGCTTCTCCACCATGCCTTCCGAGGAGTGGAAGAACGGCGTCGGCTCTGCACTGACTGCTTATGCAGCAGGCACCGGCAGCTGGGACGATGTGGTCACCGCCTTTGTGGACGGCTGGGCCAAGGAGTACAAGCTGGCCAACGGCTAAGCGTTCCCTTTCTTCCGCAATAGCTGGATAACGGGGAGGCGGGCGATGTGTTCGCCCGCCTCCCCTTCTTTTTCAGGAGGTATATCATGCAAAAGGCCATCAGTAAATATTGGCCGGTGTTCGTACTGCCCACCCTGCTGGCGTTCATCATCGGCTTCATCTGGCCCTTCATCTGGGGCATCTATCTTTCCTTCCAGCGTTTCACCACCGTGAGCAAGACCACCTTCGTGGGCCTGCAGAACTACATCAACGTCTTTTCGGACGCGACCTTCCTCCACGCCTTTGGGTTCACCGCTGCCTTTACGGTGGTAAGCACCGTGCTCATCAATGTGTGCGCCTTCGCCATCGCGCTGGTGCTCACCCGCGGCATCCGCGGCACCAACCTCTTCCGCACCGTCTACTTCATGCCGAACCTCATCGGCGGCATCCTGCTGGGCTACATCTGGCAGATCCTGCTCAACGGTGTGCTGGCCAACCTGCAGAGGCCTCTGCTGGCGCTGGACGCCAAGGCCGGTTTCGTCGGTCTGGTCATCCTGATGTGCTGGCAGCAGATCGGCTACATGATGATCATCTACGTCGCGGGCCTGCAGAGCGTCCCCGGCGACCTCATCGAGGCTGCGAAGATCGACGGCGCAAACGACCGTGAGATCCTGTTCAAGATCAAGATCCCGATGGTCATGCCCAGCGTCACCATCTGCACCTTCCTCACCCTGACCAACAGCTTCAAGCTGTTCGACCAGAACGTGGCCCTGACCGCCGGTGAGCCTGCCAACGCCAGTGAGATGCTGGCCCTGAATATCTACAACACCTTCTATGGCCGCTCTGGTGCTCAGTGGAAGGGCATCGGTCAGGCAAAGGCCGCGGTGTTCTTCCTCATCGTCGTGGTCATCTCGCTCATCCAGCTCAAGTTTACCCGCTCCAAGGAGGTGCAGCAGTAATGCCGAAAGATAAAAAAATGTGGGACAACATCCTCACTGTCATCATGAGCCTGCTGTGCCTGCTCTGGATCTACCCCATCGTCCTGATCTTGCAGAACAGCCTGAAAATTGAAGGCACCTTCACCACTTCCACCGTCTTCAAGCTGCCTACGGCTGAGACCTTCGCGGGCCTCAGCAACTACATCTACGGCGTCACCAAGATGGGCTTTCTGTCCAGCCTGGGCTACAGCCTCGTCATCACCGTGTCCAGCGTGGCCCTCATCCTGCTGTGCTGCTCCATGACCGGCTGGTACCTTACCCGCGTGAACAACAAGCTGAGCAAGTTCATGAATCTGCTCATCGTCTTCTCCATGGTCGTCCCCTTCCAGATGGTCATGTTCACCCTGTCCAAGACCGCCGACACCCTCAACCTGAACACCCCCTGGAACATCTGCATCATCTATCTGGGCTTTGGTGCCGGTCTGGCCGTGTTCATGTTCACCGGCTTCATGAAGAGCGTCCCCATCGAGATCGAAGAGGCTGCCATGATCGACGGCTGCAACCCGATCCAGATCTTCTTCAAGGTCGTCTTCCCCATCCTCAAGCCCACCATGATCTCCACCGCCATCCTTGAGACGATGTGGGTCTGGAACGACTACCTGCTGCCCACGCTGGTGCTGGACATCAAGAAGTACCGCACCATCCCCATGGCTATCCAGTATTTCCGCGGCGGCTATGGCCGCGTCGAGCTGGCCCCCATGATGGCCTGCATCATCATCGCCATCATCCCCATCATCATCCTTTACATGACCTGCCAGAAGTACATCATCGAGGGTGTCGTGGCAGGCGCTGTCAAGGGTTAAAACAAGGAGGTTCCAGCCATGCGTGCAAGCGGCATTCTGATGCCCGTCTTCAGCCTGCCGGGTCCTTATGGCATCGGCACGCTGGGAGATGAAGCCTTTGCCTTCGTCGATTTCCTTGCGGCTGCAAAGCAGACCTACTGGCAGATACTCCCCATCGGCCCTACGGGCTACGGGGACAGCCCCTACCAGAGCTTTTCTGCCTTTGCCGGCAACCCCTACTTTATCGATTTCCGTCTGCTGGCAGCGGACGGCCTCCTCACCGAGGCTGAGCTGCCCGCGCCCCAGCCGGTGGGTTCCGTCGATTACGGTACGCTCTACCAGCAGCGGCCCGTGGTGCTCCATAAAGCGGCTGACCGGCTGCTGGCTTCCCCCACCCCGGCCTATGAGGCTTTCTGTGAAGCCCAGAGCGGCTGGCTCGAAGATTATGCCCTCTTCATGGCCGTTAAGGCCGAGCAGGGGCAGGCCGGTCTCGCCGACTGGCCCGACGACCTGCGCACCCGGAAGCCTGCGGCCCTCGCCGCCGCTAAAGAGCGGCTGGCCGCCGAGGTGGACTACTACAAGGCCGTGCAGTTCTTCTTCTACACCCAGTGGAACGCCCTCAAGACCTACGCCAACAGCCACGGCATCCAGCTGGTGGGCGACATCCCCATCTACGTCAGCCCCGATTCCAGCGACCTCTGGACCCACCCGGAGCTGTTCCAGACCGACGGCGCCGTCCACCTGACCAGCGTTGCCGGATGTCCGCCCGACGCCTTTGCCGCCGACGGTCAGCTCTGGGGCAACCCGCTCTACGACTGGCCCCGCCACGAGGCCGAAGACTTCCGCTGGTGGAAGCAGCGCATCAAGCACGCCACTTCCATCTACGACGTCGTCCGCATCGACCATTTCCGGGGCTTCGAGAGCTACTACTCCATCCCCGCCGGGAACAAGACCGCTGCGGGCGGTCACTGGGAGAAAGGCCCTGACCGCGCCTTCATCGACGCCATCCACAAGGCGCTGGGCGAGGGCGGCATCATCGCCGAAGATCTGGGCTATCTGACCCCCGAGGTCAAGGCCATGCTGGCCGCAAGCGGCTACCCGGGCATGAAGATCATGCAGTTCGCCTTTGACAGCCGCGAGCCGGGCAACTACCTGCCCTACACCTACCCCCGCAACAGTGTGGTCTACACCGGCACCCACGACAACGTGACCGCCGAGGGCTGGCGTCAGAGCGCCAGCGCCGAGGATGTGGCCTATGCCTGCCGCTACCTGCGCTGCGCACCCGAAGACCTCACGGAGGCCATGATCTGCGCCTGCCTTTCCTGCGTGTCGGACATGGCGGTCATCCCGCTGGCCGACTGGCTCCATCTGAACGCTGAGGCCCGCATCAACACCCCCAGCACCCAGGGTGCCAACTGGCAGTGGCGGCTCACCCAGCCGCTCACCCCGGCCCTCAGCGCTCACATCGCTGAGCTGACCGCACTGTACCACCGTGTGCCGGGCGAAGAACTTTAAGCTTTCCCCATTTTTCTCCGATTCATCCTGATAGCAGCAGCGCCCTGCCTGCCGTTCCCTCACCGGACAGCAGCCGGGGCGCTGCTGTTTTCTCCGCCTTTTGCCGAAATTTTAACACAACATTTTTTCGGAGCCTTTTCCGGGGCATTCCCTTTATATTTTAGCGTTTTTCCGTCCGTTTCGCTTGATTTTTGTGCTTTGGCGTCCCAAATCCCGTTCCGATTCTGTTTCTGCGCTCTCTTGTTGTTTTTCGGCAGTTATGCTATAATCCAGATAGTTTAGTCTCCGTCTCCGGCGGAGCGTATGTGTGAAAGGAGCATTCCCCTATGGAACTTACATATCAGAGTCCGATGATGCCGGCTGCTTATGCCGTCATCTCTGCCGACGAGATGACCTACATCGACGGCGGTGCCCTTCAGATCGGTTCTTACCTCATCGAATTTCACCCCGAGAACCTCCTCACTGCCGCTGTGAACTTCACGGTCAACTTTGCCCAGCTGATGGGCAAAGCTGCCCTTACGGCGGCTGTGGGCGGTCTGCTTCTGATGCACGAGGACGGCCTGACCCTGTCCCAGTCGGTCTCCTATTACTGGGACGGCCAGAACAAGGCCGGCAAAGCTGCCACTGTGGCGGTCGGCGCTCTCGCTGGCTGGTACGGCGCAATGCAGGCTATCCAGATCTATAACACGGTCAAGTCCATCTTCATCGAGCTCAAGAACGCTTACGCCCAGACCAAGGCAAATATTGCCGCGTCCCAGCAGCAGAATGTCGGCATCACCGACCCCATCGTGGCTGCAGCTGCCTGAGTCTGTTTGATTTGACGGAGTGATAGAAAGGAGTCGTTTATGAAACGCATCCAGATGCCTTCTTCCTATGCTGTTGTAACGGACGGAGAAAAAGCCCTTCTTGGCGGCGGCGGCGCATTTCGTGACGCATGGACCTCATTTACGGACCATCTCCGTTTCACTGATTTCTTCTTTAGAGGTGGACTGCTCTCTCTCTCCATCTCGTTCATTCCGAAGCTGCTGTTCAATGTGGTCAAGGCCGGCTTCAATGCCGTGGAAGGCGTCCACACCTTCATCTTCGGCGGACCGAGCAAGGCTGCAGAAGACCTTCAGACCTACAAAAACGATATGAGCGCTCTGCGTGCAGACGCAAAGTCTCAGCGCGGCTGACCTTTCTAAAAACAAAAGAATGCCCTGCGGCGGTGGACTCTCACCGTGCCGCAGGGCATTCTTTTTGTGTTTTACATGACCCGCACAGCTCCCTGCTCCCGCAGCGAGAGCAGATAGCAGCAGCCCGGGCCGAACAGCGCCTCCATCGCGGCGCAGTAGCGCTTTACCAGCGCATCCGGTACAAAAGCCTGGATCGTTCCGGCAAAGCCGCCGCCCTGCATCCGCCATGCACCGCCGGTGCCTGCAAGGATGCTCTGGCTGATGGCCAGCGCCGCCGACAGCCCCTGATGCTTCGGCGAAGAAGCGCAGTAGACATTCTGGCAGCACTCAAAGGACGAGTGGCCGCTCTTCTCCACCAGCCGGGCAAAGGCGGCAAAGTCTCCCGCCGCAAGAGCATCTCTCTGGGCAAGGGTACGGGCATTCTCCTCAAAATAGTGGATGGCACGCAGCACAGCGCGGTCGCCGCATTGCTCCCGCAGGCGGGGCAGCTCCTGCCAGAAGCGTTTCTCGTCCACCTCGCCCAGCACCTTGCCGCCCAGACAGGCCGCCACGGCCTCCATCTCGTTCCGGATGGCCGCGAACTCGCCGGTCAGCTCGCTGTGGCTGGCGCGGGTATCGGTGACGCAGAGGGTCATGCCCTCGGGCAGGACGCCGTCGGCATGGATCTTCTCGATCTTCGGTGCCGTCGGGTCGGCGAAATCCGCAAAGAGCACCCCGCCCACGGCGCTGGTCAGCTGGTCCAGCAGGCCGCTGGGCTTGCCGAAGTAGGTATTCTCCGCAAACTGGCAGATGCGGGCCAGCGCAGGGGCGTCCAGGCCGCAGCCGTATTCCATGTTGAGGATCATGGCCACGCCCATCTCAAAGGCTGCTGAGCTGGACAGTCCCGAGCCCCGCAGCACATCGCTGGCCGTGTAGGCATCGAAGCCGCCCACATCGCAGCCCTTTGCCCGGAAGCCCTCCGCGATGCCCCGGATGAGGCTGGCCGAGTGGGTGCTCTCCCCCTGCTGCGGCTCCGCTTCGGTCAGATCAATGACGTCCAGCTTGTTGAAGCCACGGGACTTGACCCGGATGAAGCCATCCTCGTTCCGGGATGCCACCGCCACAAGGTCCAGCGTGACCGCACCCGCAAGGCCGTAACCGTGCTGGTGGTCGGTGTGGTTGCCGCCAAGCTCTGTGCGGCCCGGGGCCGAATAGACCTGCACCTGCCGCCCCGGCCCATAGTAAAGCTCAAACTGCTCGAGGGCCGCACCATAACGGCTGCGCTGGCGGGCCAGGACCTCTTCGCTGCCGCCGTAGAGCGCGGCCAGCGCGGCGTCCCACCTCCCTGCTGCGATCTGTTCTCTGAGCTGCCTGCTGGTTGCCATCCAGAACCCCTCCCTGCACTCTCTGCAATGTTCGGTTTGTTACCGCTATTGTAATGCATCCGCTGCCATTTTGCAATTTCAACCCGCAAAAAAAGTAATTTTCGGTGTCCAGCCCAAAGAATAAGATGTACTTTTGTTGAATTTGCGGGGGCAGATGTGGTATACTCAGGCTATAGAGCCAACAGGCAGGAGGGAACCGCAATGGCAGACGTCTACAAGCAGTCGTTCAAGCAGAACTACACCAACAACATCGAGCTGTCCATCTTCAACTGCGGCCTGGAGCGCTGTGCTCCGGGGCAGACTTGGGGTCCCGGCATCCGGGACCACTACCTTATCCATCTGGTCGTCTCGGGCAAGGGCGTGTTCGAGGTCGGCGGGCGCACCTATGAGGTCGTGCCGGGCGATCTGTTCTTTGCCCGCCCCAGCCAGCTCATCCGCTATACTGCCGACGAGGCCCAGCCGTGGGAGTACAGCTGGGTCGGCTTCAACGGTGCCTGCGCCCACAAGCTTGCGGCGCAGCTGCCTTTCACCGACGCTGCTCCCGTCCACCACACCCAGGACCTGGAGGGGATGCGGGCGGCCCTGAGCAGCATCTACTCTTCCCGCGGCCTGCAGCCCCAGGACGAGGCCGCGATGGTGGGCTATCTCTACCTCTTCATCGCCGCCCTGATGCGGGAGACCAGCGAGAGCCGCCCCCACAGCACCTCTTCTTCCAGCCAGTATGTCCTGAACGCCATCAAGTACATCCAGTTCAACTACTCCCACGACATCTCCATCGACGATGTCGCCAAGAGCGTCGGCGTCTCCCGGAGCCATCTGTACCGGGTGTTCATGCTCAATGTGGGCAAGAGCCCCATCGACTATCTGACCGAATACCGGGTCAACGAAGCCTGCAAGCTGCTGCGCAGCGGCACACTGTCCATCGCCGAGGTGGCGGCATCGGTGGGCTTCCTCGACCAGTTCTATTTTTCGCGGGTGTTCAAGCGTGCCAAAGGTGTGCCGCCCAGCAAGTATATGACTTCGCAGGCTGACGCAGACGTCCAGCCCGCCCCTGACGAGACATAAGGAGAGATCATTCCATGCCCTTACAGAAAAACCAGCTTCTCACCCTCCGCATCGAGCGTCTTTCCAGCGACGGCAGCGGCGTTGCCCACTCGCCGGAGGGCGAGGCCGTCTTCGTCCCGGGTACTGCCCCCGGCGATGAGGCTCAGGTGCGTATCGTCAAGGACTGCGGCCGGTATGCCTTCGGCATCCTGGACAAACTGCTCACTCCTTCGCCTGACCGCATCCCGGTGGACTGTGCTGTCGCCGGCCCCTGCGGCGGGTGCAGCCTGCGGCACATGGACTACGCCGCCGAGCTGCGGGCTAAGCAGGAAAGCGTCGCCGACGCCTTCCGCCGCATCGGCGGACTGGATGTGCCGGTGCTGGATGCCCTTCCCTCTCCTGAGGTGGACCGCTATCGCAACAAGGTACAGTTCCCGGTGGGCCGCGACAAAAACGGTGCGCCCTGCATCGGCTTTTACGCCGGCCGCACCCACCGCATCGTCCCCTGCCCCGATTGCAGATTACAGCCCCGCGTCCTGAACGACATCGGCAACGCGCTCTGCAGCTTCTTCGCCTCCCACGGCATCCAGCCCTACGACGAGGAGAGCGGCAAGGGCCTTGTTCGGCATATCTTCCTGCGCCGGGGTACCCACAGCGGCCAGATCATGGTCTGCCTCGTCTGCACCCGCCCGAAGTTCCCCCACAGCGAGGAGCTCGTGACCGCGCTGCGGGAGCAGTTCAGCGATATTGCGTCCGTCCTCATCAACGTCAACGCCAAGAAGACCAACGTCATCCTCGGCGAGGAGACCATCTCCCTCTACGGCCCGGGCTATATCGAGGATACTCTCTGCGGTGTGCCGGTCCGGCTCGGCCCCCTCTCCTTCTACCAGGTCAACACACTGGCCGCTGAGCGGCTCTACGGCATCGCTGCCGAGTACGCCCAGCTGGAGCCCTCGGACGTTCTGCTCGACCTCTACTGCGGCATGGGTACCATCGGTCTCTCCATGGCCGACCGTTGCCGGGAGCTCATCGGCGTGGAGATCGTGCCCGAGGCCATTGACAGCGCCAAGGCCAATGCCGCCCGGATGGGCGACGGCGTCGCCGCCAAGAGCCGCTTCTTCTGCGCCGACGCCGGTCAGGCCGCCGCCCGCCTCGCCGCTGAGGGTCTGCGTCCTGATGTCATCATGCTCGACCCGCCCCGCAAGGGCTGCGACGAAACGACCCTTTCCGCCGTCGTCCAGATGTCCCCCCGCCGGGTGGTCTATGTCAGCTGCAACCCCTCCACCGCCGCAAGAGATGCCGCATGGCTCGAAGAGCACGGGTATCATGCGGAGAAGGTGCAGCCGGTGGACCTTTTTCCACGAACACGGCATTGCGAGGTTGTGAGTTGTTATACCAAAACGATGTAACAAATGCAACCCTCAAGCCATTGCGAAGCGGTTCTCCTTTTGACCAAACTCCATGTCGAGCGGCATATCGAAGTGGACGTCAGCATGGAAGAACTGGATGTTACCGCTGCAGAAAGCAAGGCGACTTACGATCAGATTCGGGATTATGTGTGGGAGCACTATCAACTCAAGGTGTCCAATCTCTATATCGCACAGGTGAAGCAGAAACACGGCATTATTGAGCGCGAGAACTACAATAAACCGAAAAATGAAAATGCGAAGCAGCCCCAGTGTCCGAAGGAAAAAGAGGATGCGATTGTGAAAGCATTAAAGCATTTTCATATGATCTAATCAAAAAAATCACTTTTAAGGGAGTGCTATAATGGAAAGCGTTGATTTAGTACATGATTTAATTTATGACACTGAAAATCTTCAACTCGCTGAAAACACCGACATCGAGGAAAGTGTCATATCTTCTGGTCAAGAAAAAAGGGCATTGCTAAAAAAGACCAAAATTGTCAAACAAACTTGGTCAATCTTTGAGATTTATGATAAAATACAAACAAAAAAGCTTATTCTTGATCCCACATATCAGCGTAATATAGTTTGGAAAATGGACAAAAAAGTTTCTTTTATAGAATCCCTTTATATGGGAATCATTATTCCTCCGATTTATGTTGTTGAAATACCTGGTGAAAACTTACTCAAGGGAGCATCTTATGAAGTTGTTGATGGAAAGCAACGACTATCAACAATCATGGAATTTATTCAAAATAAATTTGTTTTAACGCCAAAGTATCTTGAATACTATCAAGATTGCTTTTCAAATAAAAAATTTAGCGAAATTCAAGTGTCCTACAGTGAAGCAACCAATGCTATGCTTTCATCGGTTTTGGATATTTATGTTATTACTGCTAATTCTCCGGAATTTACAAAATATGATATTTTTTCCCGTCTAAATAAAGGCTCCGAACCTTTAAAGGTCAATGAAATTCGCAAAGCCATATATCAATCTGGTGCACTTAAATCAATCGATCTATATGTTCAAAGCCATTCTAATTCTAGTGCATACCGTGCGGTTTTTACAGATAATGATATAAAACGTTACGAAGACTACGGTCGATTTTTTAGAAGCATTGCTTTTTATGTTCGGTATAACGACAAAACAAAAGTAGTTGAAAATTACAACTCGCGTCCTCGCGATATGATAAATACAGTTCTCGCTGAAATTCAATCCGGCAATATTTCTTTATCTCCAGATATCATTAATTGTATTATTGAACAAACCATGCAACTTTCACTATTTTTCTCTTCTGAACAGAGCAAAGATTACTTGGTCGATGCAAGTATTTATTTCGCATTGAAATATCCGAAATCTTTTTCAAAAATACAAAACTCCATCATTTCCGATAAAATCATTCAAGATACTTTATTAAAATCTGCATCTACTACTAGTAATGTAAATGAGCGCTTCGCGCGAATTAGCAAATTGGTTCATGGTGTTTCCAATGACTGAAAAAGATTTTTTACAAACGGAGCTTCACGCAATTGCTGTATATAACTATATGGTTCGGTTCGAGACTCTCGAAAATGAAGCTAGACATATATTTTGTGCAGCCGTAAAATATATGTCCCCTTCTGACAAAATCCCTTATTTTTTCTACTTAGCTGGCCTTCGAAGTAGTTCTATTGAATTGCAAATTTTAGGTGCAACTCCATCTATCCATTCTTCCGATCTTTCTTTTTCCGAAAGTGAAGATTTCAAATCCATGAGCTTCAATAATTTGCTAAAAATTCAATCAAAACATGGCATCCAGCCATGTTTTGATTTTGCGATACCTTCCATTAATATTTCAACTATGCAATATCCTTTTATTGACTGTTGTAGAAAATTTATTAGCATGAGAAATAAATTAGCACACGAACGTTCTTCTTTATCTTTTAATGATCGTGATATTGTTGAGCTTTTATCTGATTCCAAAATAGCTGATAGCTCTTCTTCTGTATATGGCTTATTATCAACTTCTTCCATGACAAATGACACAAAGGCCATATTTAGTAATCTTGTAATAATGACTTGTGCCATTCAAAGACTAAAAAAGCATCAGGAGGACTTATCCCATGAAAGAATGGATCAAAGCAAATATTAAAGACTTTAAGTCTTCAATACGGTCTGAAGAAGATCTTAAGGTCAAAGTTATTCTCCCCTATTTGCATTTTTTGGGATATTCCGATGCCCTATTTCGTTTTGAAAATGCTATTGATGTTACTATCGGTTCAAAGCGGACAAAAGTTTTTTCTGACATTGAAATTGTTATCGATGGTAAAGTCGAAATTGTTATCGATACCAAAACTCCTCAAAAAAGCATCTCTGAAAAAGACGTCTTGCAGTCTTCAAGTTATGCTAAACTTGTTGATACTCCCCCCGCTTTATACGGAATTACAACAAATGGTCTCGAATGCATTGTCACTAATGTGTATACTGGCAAGAGAACAGAGGTTATTCCGTCACTTGGCAAATTAAAAAGAGATATCGATAGTTCAAAGAAAAAGGACTTCAAAGATATTGAAATCCGAGAGGCCGAAAGCGTACTGTTTACCCTTCATAACACTAAGGATCTTTATAAAGTAATTTCAGATTGTAAAAATATTATCGAAAAGAGAGCACTAATTCGTAGTGATCAGTCTTTTCGCGAAATGACTAAAATCCTCCTTATTAAAATGAACGAGGAGCGGCGAGTTAAAGCTCGTGAAGGGAACAATCGTTTTATTTTGTCCTATATACAGGCCTCTGCAAAGGCAAACAACACTACAGAGATTTCAATTTTTCGCCAACTATTTAACGATGCCAAATCAAAGTATCCTAGCATTTACACCAACAATGAGGAACAACTGCAAATCACCGACAATGCCTGTATCGTAGAAATCATTAAGCAGTTAGAGCCCTTTTCTTTTATTGGAACCGGCGATGACATCAAAGGGACTGCGTATGAAGTTTTTCTCAAATCCACTCTTCGAGGAGAATTTGATCAGTATTTCACTCCGCGTGAAATCGTTGATTTCATGGTCAAGTGCGCAGATCCAGATATTGGGGATATTATTCTTGATCCAGCATGTGGTTCGGGTGGTTTTTTAATTCAAGCTTTCAACTACGTAAACCATAAAATCAATGATTCCGGTTCTTCCGAAATAGATAATAATAATAAATTTCAAGCGCTCATTGATAAATGTTTATGGGGGCATGAAGCTGATTACGACCTACATGTACTTGCAAAGATCAATCTCATTATGCATGGCGATGGGTGGAATAATATCTACCAGGGTGACACTTTGAGCAGTACTTATTTGCCAGATAATTATTTTGATCTTGTTTTAGCCAATCCTCCTTTCACAATTCCATATACTTTTTCTGATGTTCTTAGTAAATACGACCTTGGTTTTGGTAAAGTTTCAGAAGAACTTGATATCCTTTTTGTCGAAAAAAGTATAAATGTGTTAAAACCAGGCCATGATTTATATATCGTGCTTCCTGAGGGGCTCCTTAACATCAAAAAATATGAGTATTTTCGAGAATGGCTTTTCCAAAAGTCTGACATGGTAATGTCCATATCACTTCCTGAAGGTGCCTTTATCCCATTTGGCGGTTCCGTTTCAAAAACTTGTATTCTCGGCGTTCGAAAGAAAGGTAGTCCAAAAAGCGGTTATACCCCGCCAAAATATGTTTTCTTAGGAAAAGCCACCGAAGTCGGGTATGAAGTCGGAAAGAAAAAATATATACCTGGGAAAAAAAATGACCTTGAAGAGATGGCTTATAGCATCCGTGAAGTATTTGAAGGTGTCAAATCAACTTCAAATGGCGGCGAATGTGGCTGGATCCTGCAGAGTGACATTACCAGTAATCGAATAGATGCAAATTATCTATTAAATAAAATTGATCGATATGAGTTGAAACAAAAATTCCCCACTTTAGTTCCTCTAAAGGACGTATGTACCATCGAAAACATCTCCATCAGCGTTAGACCTGATAGTCAGTATTATTATCTTGAAGTTCCTGATATTTCTGAAGCAACCGGTGCCATAACCAATGTCCGACGCTTATTTGGTCATCAACTTCATCAAATCTCTTTTCACAAATTTTTCCCTGGCGATATACTATTCACTCGAATTAACCCCAGAAAAAGCAGAATTGCAATAGCTCCTCCCATTGAAGATAGCGGTATTATGTCCAAGGAAATTTTTCGAATTGTCTGGAAACACAATCCTTATATCACACAGGAAAATCAATATGTCTTGTGCGCCATTCTCCAATCTTCTCATGTGCATAGCCAAATAGTCCGTCTTTCTACCGGTTCCTCTTCCTCCCGCGCTCGTGTTCAAGAACAAGATCTTCTAAATGATGTATTTATTCCTATCCCCCAAAAATCATTGCAAAAGAAAATAAGCGCTTCTTTAATAAAATCCACTTCCGATATTTGGAATTGCTCACAGCAATACCTTTTTTCCTATGCAAAAAATCAATCTCGCTTAGGAACAGTATTAACAAAAGATGAACTCCGAAGTGTTTAGTATATCAAACAATAAAGTCTGTCCTTTTTGATGTATAAGTAATTTCCGAGCAACCCAATAAAAATGAAATAGTTTTCTCAAAAAGCACCTCCTTTGGTATTGTAATCATGCCACTTGGACTCACCAATGCAGTTTGAATCGGACATTGCGGCGGCGCTGCTCTCCCCTGCCGGGGGCTACACCCGCAATGGGGATTGCTACGACCCCAAGCTGGGGCTGTTTGTGGATACCCTGATCCGCTTTGTGCAAAAGACCCAGCTCAACGAGTGGGCATTTTTTGAAAAGCAGAACCCGGTAAACCCGGTGCGGAAGTTCTGCACGGCCTTTAACAATGCCTGCGATGCGGATGGGCTGCTTTCGGTGCTGCGGTATGGGTTCAAGCACCGGGGACGGCGGTTCCGGGTGTGCTATTTTCAGCCGGAGTCCGCGCTGAACCAGAAGGATGCCCAGCGCTACGCTCAAAACGAGATCACCTGCAACCGGCAGTGGTTCTACTCCGACACCACCCACAACTCGGTGGACATGGTGCTGGCGGTAAACGGCATCCCGGTGTTCGCCTTTGAGCTGAAGAACCAGTTCACCGGGCAGACTGTGGAGAACGCCAAGCAGCAGTGGATGCACGACCGGGACCCCCGGGAGGTGTGTTTCCAGTTCAACAAGCGCATTCTGGGCTACTTTTGCGTAGACCTGACCGAGGTGTGGATGGCAACCCGGCTGGCAGGCAAGGACACACGCTTTCTGCCCTTCAATCAGGGCTCCAACGGCGCCGGGCGGGACGGCGGCGCAGGCAACCCGCCCAACCCCAGCGGCTACCTTACCGCCTACCTCTGGGAAGAAGTGTTCCAGAAGGACAGCATGATGGACATTCTGCAAAAGTTTATGAGCCTGCAGGACGGCAAGACCCTGATCTTCCCCCGGTATCACCAGCTGGACGTGGTGCGCAAGCTGGTGGCAGATGTGCGGCAGAAGGGTGCCGGGCAGCACTATCTCATCCAGCACAGCGCCGGGTCGGGCAAGTCCAACTCCATTGCATGGACGGCGTACCGGCTGGCTTCCCTGTTCAACACCGAGAACAAGCCGGTGTTTGCCAGCGTCATCGTGGTTACTGACCGCACTGTGCTGGACGCGCAGCTGCAGGAGACCATCTCCGGTTTTGACCATACGCTGGGTGCGGTGGAAGCCATCGGCGAGGACAAAAACTCCGGCGACCTGCGGGATGCCATCAACAACGGCGCACGCATCATCATCACCACGCTGCAAAAGTTCCCGGTCATCTATACTGAGGTAAACAAAACCGCCGGGAAGAACTATGCCGTTATCATCGACGAAGCGCACTCTTCCCAGACCGGCACCTCTGCCTTAAAGCTGAAAGCCGCCCTTGCCGACACCGAAGATGCGCTGCGGGAATATGCCGAGCTGGAGGGCAAAGCGGAGGACGAGATCGACCCGGAGGATGCACTGGTGAAGGAACTGACCTCCCACGGGCGGCACAAGAACCTGTCCTTCTTTGCCTTTACCGCCACCCCAAAAGCCGCCACGCTGGAACTGTTTGGCACCGAGTACCCGGACGGCAGCCACCACCCTTTCCACATTTACAGTATGCGGCAGGCAATCGAGGAAGGGTTCATTCTGGATGTGCTGCAAAACTACATGACCTATTCCACCTGCTTCAAGATCGCCAAGACCATCCCGGACAACCCCGACCTGCCCGCCAGCCGGGCGGCAAAGCTCATCCGCAAGTATGAAGAGCTGCACCCCTACAACATCAGCCAGAAGGCAAAGATCATTGTAGAAACCTTTCGGGAGACCACCAGCCACAAGATTGGCGGGCGGGGCAAGATGATGGTGGTCACCTCCTCCCGGCTGGCGGCGGTGCGGTACTTCCACGAGGTCAAGCGCTACATTTCCGAGCAGGGCTATGACGATGTGCAGATCTTAGCGGCATTTTCCGGTGCCGTACCGGACGGCGGCGTGGAATACACGGAGCAGTCCCTGAACGTCCGCGCCGACGGCAGCCACATTGCGGAGAGCCAGACCAAAAAGGAGTTTCACAACAACTTCAATGTGCTCATCGTGGCAGAAAAATACCAGACCGGTTTTGACGAACCGCTGCTCCACACCATGATCGTGGATAAAAAGCTGAAGGGCGTCAAGGCGGTGCAGACCCTTTCCCGCCTGAACCGTACCTGTCCCGGCAAAACCGACACCTTTGTGCTGGATTTTGTGAACAAGGCAGAGGACATCCGGGAGGCATTCCAGCCGTTTTATCAGGAGACCTTTCTGGAGCAGGAGGTCAACACCGACCTCATTTACAAGACCCAGAAAGAGCTGCGGAGCTTTGCCGTTTATTCCGATGTAGACGTGGAAGCCTTTGCCAAGGAGTATTTCCGCAGCACCAAGCAGGATAAAAACGCCGTGGGCCGCATGAGCAGCGTTTTGAAGCCCGTGGCGGACCGCTACAACCAGAAAACGCAGGCCGAACGGTACCAGTTCCGCCGTCTGCTGCGCAGCCTTGTCAAGTGGTACGGCTACGTTTCGCAGGTGGCGCGGATGTTCGATGAGGAGCTGCACAAGGAGAACGTATTCTGCGCTTATCTGCTCAAGCTGCTGCCGCCGGACGAGGTCTCTCCGCTGGACTTGGAGGGCAAATTGCAGTTGGAGTATTACAAGCTGCAAAAGACCTTTGCCGGTGCCATCGAGCTGGAACACGCCAAGGGCGTCTACGAGCCGGTCACCCAGAAAGGTGCTTTGGGGCACGACCCCAAGGAGCCGCTGGACAAGATCATTCTGAAGATCAACGAGAAGTTCAAGGGCGAGTTCACCAATGCCGACCGGGTGCTGCTTACTGCTCTGCACGACCGTCTGTTGGCTGACCCGAAACTGGCAAAGCTGGCGCGAAGCTCCGACCCTCAGATCTTTACCGAGAGCATCTTCCCCAAGGCTTTTGATACTGCCGCGCAGGACAGCTATCTTGAAGCGCAGGACACCTTCTCTTCCCTGTTTGAGGACACCAGCAAGTACAAGGCTATTATGTCGGCATTGGCAGAGTGGCTGTATGGAGAATTCCGGAAGAAGTAAAACCGTTTTCTATTTTTATTTACTTAAAACAGCCTGCATCCACAGGATGCAGTTCACGGGTTTGGGTGTTCCCAACAAGTATTTTGCAACGCAAAATAAGCAGATGTGTATACGTCTGCACTGCTTGCGGGTACTATGAAGCCTCTCAACCTACCCTCCAATTTTGAAAATTATTTTGCAAGCCAGACCGTCCGTTTTCAAGTTCAACTTGAAGCGGACGGTTATTTTTTTGCTCAGGAAGTTTTCGAGTTTGCAACCGCCGCAAGCAGGGCGAGCCGGTACCACCTCGCAAGTTTTGAACCTGATTTTTTACAAATCCAGCATCAAAACACTTGTTGGGCTTTGCCCAAACCCGATGTTCAGCACAAAATTACGCTGGCTACACGTTTCCGCTGATACCGAATAAGCAAATTTTCTTGGAGAAAAATTTGTTCTATGAAAATCAGCGTTGATTCATTTAATATCGCACAAAAGCGGAAGTATCACCTCCTAAAAATTTGAGTGTTATTGTGGTAAGCTCTATTCAGAGATGTTCACCGAATCGGACCTGCTGTGTCCGGTTTACTCCCTCAAAAACCGGACCTGTCAGGTCCTAAAAATTCTTTTGAAAGTGTGATAAGCTACCAGCAAGACACCAATTGAACCTTGAAAACCGAATGACCGTACCGCAGCCGGAAGCCCCTCATTGTTACCACTAATCTGACGTCGGACGAGATTCGACATCCGCAGGATACCGCCCATGCCCGCATCTACGACCGCCTGTTGGAAATGTGTGTTCCCATCTCCTGCATCGGGATCAGCTTTCGCAAGGAAACAGCGCAGGAGAAGCTGGAACGGCTGAAAGAATTGATTGGATAAGTTTGAAGGGAAGTTTGATAAAATCGCTGTTACACGCTGTCCAGCTACAAGGAAATGGAGCTGCCTATTGAAAAAATATCCCGCTAGCGAAAAAGACATCTTTCCCGTTTCCGCCTACACGTCTAACTTTGATGAATGGAGTGCCTTGGCGAGCTTTCTGGTCGATATGATTGAAAAATATGCAGAAATTTTAATCCCAGAAATCGAAGCCGGGCGAATTGCCGTTGATGAACTCCTTGCAGCATGATATAATGTTCTTGTAATCGCTGTCCAAACACATGGTGAGATTCTCTCACCATGTTCCATATTTTGAACGAGGTACGAAAATGAATCGTCCTGATGAAAGCTCCAAAAATTCCATCATCATTTATACCACCGAAGACGGTCTGACCAAAATTGATACTACCTTTGATGGTGATACCGTCTGGCTGTCCATCGACCAGATGGCTGAGCTGTTCCAGCGTGACCGCAGCGTTATTGGAAAACACGTCCGGAACATCTTCAAGGAAGGTGAGCTTCAGAAGGAATCAGTGTGGGCAAAATTTGCCTACACTGCCACTGATGGAAAGACATACGACGTGGATTATTATAATCTTGACGTCATCATTTCCGTCGGCTACCGTGTCAAATCCAAACGAGGCACACAGTTCCGTATCTGGGCAACTGGCATCCTGAAGGAATATATGCGCAAGGGCTTTGCGCTGGACGATGAACGGCTGAAGAATCTGGGCGGCGGTGGATATTTCAAAGAACTGTTGGAGCGCATCCGGGACATCCGCGCTTCCGAAAAGGTGTTTTACCGTCAGGTTCTGGAGATCTACGCCACCAGCATCGACTACGACCCCAAGGCAGAAATTTCGGTTCAGTTCTTCAAAAAAGTGCAGAACAAGATTCATTATGCCATCCACGGACAGACTGCCGCTGAGGTCATTTACAACCGTGCAGATGCCGAAAAGGAATTTATGGGTCTGACCACTTTTGCAGGAAACCAGCCCACTTTACGAGAAGCTACTATTGCCAAAAACTATCTGAATGAGAAAGAGCTTCGTGCTATGGGGCAGTTGGTTTCCGGTTATCTGGATTTCGCAGAGCGTCAGGCAGAACGGGAACAGCCCATGACCATGCAGGATTGGGCAAACCACCTTGACCGCATTTTAACCATGAGCGGTGAGCAGCTGCTTGTCGGAAATGGCAGTGTGACCCACAAGCAGGCGGTGGACAAAGCCACCACTGAATATCGGAAGTATAAGGCAAGAACGCTCAGCGATGTAGAGCAGGATTATCTGGATTCCATTAGGTTTCTGGAGCAGAAAACAGACAAGAAATAACCGTTTTGTGAGGTTTTCTTATGTCACAGGAAAAGACAAAGGTTTACACTTATACCCGTGTTTCCACGGCCATGCAGATCGATGGCTACTCACTGGATGCACAAAAGGCTCGCATGAAAGCCTACGCTGACTTCAACGACTACCAAATCGTTGACGAATATGAGGATGCTGGCAAACTCAGGTGTCTTGGAGTATTCAGTGTAGGATTCGGATGTCAATGAAATAAAGAAAGGAGCGCTTCATGATTTCTGCTGACTTAAAGCCGCTTGTAGACAAGTTCAATGAACAGGGAAAGATGAGTTTCCTTGAAGCAACAACTGAAGAAAAGATAAGCAAATTTGAAAAAGAAAACCGCATTACACTTCCATCCAAATTTAAAGAGTGGTTACTATTTTCTGATGGCGGAGAATTATTTCTTCCAGCCGGTGTCCAATTATATGGAATTGATCATAAGCCATTTATAGATGTCAACGATAATTCAAGACCGAGCGATGACTACATTGTAATAGGTGCGTTTGCTTTAGGTGACCCAGTTCTATGTAAAAAGACTGTCGAGACAATTTCTATATATAATCAGGAAATAGGCGAAATCGATAAAGAACTGATATATCCGGATTTTATAGCTTTCCTAAATGATTTATCCGGACTACTTGGCATAGGAGAATAATTCTATGGCGAAGAGTAGTTTTATAGAACGGAACAAAGCAGTCCGAGAAGCATGGATTAAAGAGCAAAATCTTGTTCAGGAGGGAAAAGGCACGAGAGCATGGACACCTGAACAGCAGAAGGATATCCTTGAAAAAGGCAAAGCCTACGATGATAGTGGCAAAGCATTTGAAGGGCAGCACATGAAAAGCGCTGAGCAGTATCCAGAATACCAAGGAGAGCCCGGAAACATACAATTTCTTACAAGGGCAGAGCACTTAGAAGCACATAATGGTAATTGGCAAAATCCGACAAATTGGTATTTCAATCCAGTTACCAAAGAGAGAATAGACTTTAGCGATGGGCCTTTTATTCCATGTGAAATAATTCAACTACCTGAGCCCATAATAAAGTCAAATATACGTGTAGACACAAGAGAAAAGGTATTGACAGAACCGGCAGAAGATATAAAGGTGAAAGAAGCGCCTGTAAGTAAGCCAGAAGAATATCCAATACATAAAAAATCGGTGAATAAGCCTAAACCCGTTGTTAAGCAAGCTGGTGGTCTTGGAAATATGGTAAAAAAGACTTTCAAGCCAATCGTTGATTTTCCTAAGCGTCATCCAATACTAATCGAAATAGTCAAAGCAGCGGGCATAATAGGATTGGCAACCACCGTAGATGCAGTAGCAAAAAGAGAACGCTCTGGTTCCATCAATAGCTCTAGTGATTACAGTTATACACCATCACGAAGCGGAAACAACACTTTTGATGATAACTATACTGAAGCATCACTTGATGATGTGGATACTGATTCTTCAGTAGAACGTTCGTCCCCTGAAGAGCATATGGTTAAAGGACATGGGCAACATTATCATTTTAAAGATGGTAGTATAAGGTTAAAGGAAAAAGCCCCATATCAACGTGGCGGTAATAAAGACAAATAACAATAACAAAAAAACGGTCGGAGTTACTCGTCAGGGCAACTCCGACCGTTTTGTTTTTCTTCTTATTCCTCTTCGTCCCTGGCCCAGTGATAGGCGCAGCGGACAGCCTTATTCCAGCCCTTGATGCGCTTGGTGCGTTCCTCTTCCGAGATGGCCGGGCAGAACACGCGGTCCACCGACCAGTTGCGGGTGATGTCCTCGGCGGACTGCCAGTAGCCTACGGCGAGGCCGGCCAGATAGGCCGCGCCCAGCGCCGTCGTTTCCACGCAGCGGGGACGCTTGACTTCGAGGTCGCTGATGTCGGCCATGGTCTGCATGAGGTAGTTGTTGGCCGACGCGCCGCCGTCCACCCGGAGAGACTTCATGGCGATGCCGGAGTCCGCCGCCATGGCGCGGAGGACATCGTTGACCTGATAGCAGATGCTGTCCAGCGTGGCGCGGATGATGTGGTACTTGTTGCAGCCCCGGGTGAGGCCCACGATGGTGCCGCGGGCGTACTGGTCCCAGTGGGGCGCGCCGAGGCCGGTGAAGGCCGGCACGACATAGCAGCCGTTGGTGTCCTTCACCTTCTGGGCCATATACTCGGAGTCGCGGGCCTCTTCCAGCAGGCGCAGCTCATCGCGGAGCCACTGGATGGCCGCACCGGCCACAAAAATAGAGCCTTCCAGCGCATAATTCACCCTGCCGTCGGGGCCGCAGGCGATGGTGGTGACAAGACCATTCTGAGAAGTGACCGGCGTCTCACCGGTGTTCATGAGCAAAAAGCCGCCGGTGCCGAAGGTGTTTTTCGCCTCGCCGGAGGCAAAGCAGGTCTGGCCGAAGAGGGCCGCCTGCTGGTCGCCTGCCGCACCGGCAATTTTTATCTCGCCGCCGAAGTGCATCGGGTCAGCGTACTCATAAAAACCGCTGGACGGCACCGGCTTCGGGAGCATACATTTCGGGATGTTCAGCTCCTGCAGGATCTCGTCGTCCCATTCCAACGTATGGATGTTGAACATCATGGTGCGGCTGGCGTTGGTATAGTCGGTGACATGCAGTTTTCCGCAGGTCAGCTTCCAGATGAGCCAGGTCTCCACGGTGCCGAAGAGCAGTTCTCCCCGCTCGGCCCTTTCGCGGGCACCGGGGATATGATCCAGTATCCACTTGAGCTTGGTGGCCGAAAAATAGGCGTCGATGATGAGGCCGGTCTTCTGCCGGAATTTCTCCGTCAGGCCCCGGGCCTTCAGCTCGTCGCAGTATTCGCTGGTGCGGCGGCACTGCCAGACGATGGCGTGGCAGATGGGCTCCCCGGTCTCCTTGTCCCAGACGATGGTGGTCTCCCGCTGGTTGGTGATGCCGATGGCGGCGATGTCCTCGGCCCGGGCGCCGACTTTGTTCATGGCCGAGAGGGCCACGCCCAGTTGGGTGGCCCAGATCTCATTGGCGTCGTGCTCCACCCAGCCGGGTCTCGGGTAATACTGGGCAAATTCCTTCTGCGCGACGCTGCAGATCTCGCCTGCCTTATTGAACAGGATACAGCGGTTCGAGGTGGTTCCGGCATCCAGCGCCATGATGTACGACATAGGCTCTTTTCTCCTTTTCCTGCTCTGATTTTATAGTGTCAGAACGCCAGCGCGGGGCTCACTTCATTCCGACGCTGGGTCTGGACGATACAATCCTTGTCCGGTACGACGCCCGCCGCACCGAGGGTGGAAAAGACGGTCTGCAGCGCCAGCATAGGGGTGTTGTTCTCCTGCGAAAGGTGGCAGAGGGCAAACTTCTTACAGCCCTCCTGGATGAGTTCCAGCAGCTTTGCCGCGCACTCGTCGTTGGAGAGGTGGCCCCGGACCGACTCGATGCGGGCGCGCAGATAGTAGGGGTACGGCCCGCTGCGGAGCATGTGCAGGTCGTAGTTGCTCTCGAGGGCCACAAGGTCGCAGCCGGAAAGGGCTTCATGTACGGCAGGAGTCAGCACGCCGAGGTCGGTGGCGATGGTCATGGTCTTCTCGTCGGGGGTGTGGATGCGGTAGCCCACACAGGGGACGTCGTGGCTGGTGGGGAAAGCTTTGACCCCAAAGACACCGATGTCCTCTTCCCTGCCCGGCGTCAGGGCCGTCAGGTCGCAGCTGGCGGGAACGACCCCGTTTGCGTCCAGAAATTCTAGTGTTTCCTCTGCGCCGTACACCGGCAGCGGATATTTTTTCAGGAAGGTGGAAAGGCCCTTCACATGGTCGCTGTGCTCATGGGTGACAAGAATGCCGTCGCAGTCGGAGATGTTCAGCTCCAGCTCCTTGAGGGCTGCGCCGGTGGTGCGGACGCCTTTGCCCATATCCACGATGAGATACCGCTCCCCACAGCGCACGACGCTGCTGTTGCCGGAGGAACCGGAATAAAGAGAGATGAATTCAGACATGATAAACCTCAACAAATAAAACCTCTCCGTCTGCTGCGCAGTCATAAAAACGCAGGGACCTGACGGACTGCCAATGCCTCCCCCTCGGCAGGGGAGATGGCACGCCGCAGGCGTGACGGAGAGGTTTTTCTAATTACAGAGCCTGTTCCAGTGCAGCGGGCATCCGCTCCACCTTCTTGATGTCAGCACCGAGGCCGCGCAGCTTCTCCACGATGTTCTCGTAGCCGCGCTCAATATGGCCGATCTCCTCGATCTCGCTGGTGCCGTCGGCCATCAGGGCTGCAACGACCATCGCTGCACCGGCGCGCAGGTCGGAAGCGCGGAGCGGAGCGGGAGAAAGCTTCTCCACGCCCTCGAACACGGCCACCTGACCGTCCACCTGGACATTCGCGCCCATCTTGCGCAGCTCGTCCACATAGCGGAAGCGGTTGTCCCACACACTCTCGGTGACGGTGGAAGTCCCCTTTGCCACGCTGAGCAGAACGCCCATCAGGGGCTGCATATCGGTGGGGAAGCCCGGGTGGGGCATGGTGTTGATCTTGAGGGGCAGGATGTCGCCGGTGCGGCGAACCCGCACAGCATCGTCAAACTCCTCCACCTCAATGCCCGCACGGCGGAGCTTTGCGGTGATAGGCTCGAGGTGCTTGGGAGTGACGTTCTTCACCAGCACATCGCCGCCGGTGGCCGCTGCAGCCACCATGTAGCTGCCGGCCTCGATCTGGTCGGGGATGATGCTGTAGGTGCAGCCGTGCATCTGCTCGACGCCGCGCACCTTGATGACATCGGTGCCTGCGCCGCGCACATCAGCGCCGCACATATTCAGGAAGTTGGCCAGATCGACCACATGGGGCTCCTTGGCACAGTTTTCCAGAATGGTCTGACCCTTGGCCATGACAGCGGAGAGCATACCGTTCATGGTAGCGCCCACGCTCACCTTATCAAAGAAGATATGAGCGCCGTTCAGCTCGTCGGCGTGGACGGTGATCATGCCGTAGTCCACACTGTCCTCTGCGCCCAGAGCGCTGAACACCTTCAGGTGCTGGTCGATGGGGCGGGGGCCGAGGTTGCAGCCGCCGGGCATGGCCACCTCGGCCTTGCCGAAGCGGGACAGCAGTGCGCCGAGGAAATAGTAGCTGGCGCGCATCTGGCGGGACAGGTCGTCGGGGACGTTGGTGCCGGTCAGATGGGTGGTGTCGATCTCGTAGGTGTTCTTGTTCAGCATCCGGACCTTAGCGCCCAGCACGCTGAGGATCTTGAGGCTCACCGCCACATCGCTGATGTCCGGCAGGTTCTCGATGACGCAGACGTCCGCTGCCAGAATGGTAGCGGGCAGGATGCCCACAGCCGCATTTTTCGCGCCGGAGATGATGACTTCGCCGTGCAGGGGCTTACCGCCCGTAATAACAAACTTTTCCAATTTTATGATCTCCTTGTCACAGGCCCGCTCCCCGCAGGCCCAAAAGGTCAGTTCAAGGTACGTTATTCCTTCTCGCTGTACAAAGCTCACAACCAGTTGACACAATTACAGCTACTTTATTATACACAACTTCCAGCAAAAAGCAAAGCCCCAATGCACGCTCGTCGATTATTTTCTGTTTTGCCCAGTTTCTTTTCTATTATTCTCGGGTTTTGTCTCTTATTTTCAGGAAAATTTTACATTTGCCGCTGCTTACCACACACTGTCGTCGCAGCGGGTCTCCTTGATCCAGCCCAGCTGATAGGCCCGGACCAGCTGTTTGAGGTCGTGGACCTTCTCCCGCAGGATCTCGCCCTCGTCGGTCTCCTCCACAAGGATGCGGTGGTTCTCCGTCTCGAGGATGTTCTTCTGAGAGAGGATGTCCAGATTCTCGTTCACAGCCTTTTCGGCGCTCTCGAAGGGCTGGTGGGTGCGCAGGGACATGGTGCGGCTGGAATAGACCAGCGTGTAGCCCGCGATGCCGGTCTTTTCGTGGTAGGCGCGGCAGAAACCGCCGTCGATGACCACGAGGCGTCCGCCGCCCTTGATGGGGCTCTCGCCCTTCTTCTCCTGCACGGGGACATGGCCGTTGACGATGTGGCTGGTGCCGGGCAGGCCGAACTCGGCGAGGATGCGGCGGCAGACGGCTTCCTCATTATACCATGTATAATAGGGGTCCTTTACCTCGGTGTGGGTGGAAGCGTCTTCGACATACAGCCGTTCGAAGGTGGTCATGGCGCTGCGGCCATACAGGGGCGACAGCTTGCCGCACCACAGATACCACAGGAAATCCTGTCCGCTCTGGCGGGCGGCGCTGCCCTCGGGGGCGAAGTAGCCCCGGCGGGCGCGCTCGTCGCAATAGTCCATGAGGGCGCGGCCCGAGTAGGCGTGGCCCTCGAACCGCTCCACAGCGAAGGTGCCTTTCTTCGTCATCGGCACAGCGCCGTGGTAGAGCAGGTTTCCGTTCTCGATGTGGTAGACACTGCCCTTGGCGTACAGGAACTCGACGTGCTGCTGTAATTTCTCGCTCTGGCGGAAGGACTGCACCAGCTTTTGCAGCACCACCTTCTCGTCGCTGTTCAGCGCGGTGGGGTCGGCGGGGTCTACCGTCGGGAAAGACATATCCCGCATGGGGTACTCCCTGCCGTTCACCATGACGGTCCTCTTCTCCCAGTTGATGCGGCGCAGGAAGTCGCGGTCCTGCATCTTGAAATCCGGGTTGCGGTCGATGACCTGACACTCGAGCTTGAGCATCAGGATGGTGATGGCCTTATGCATGACGGCGCAGCGATGGAGCATACCGGGGGTGTAGGGGCCGCGGGCGGTGTCGGTGTGAGGCATCCAGATGGTCAGATTGTCGTCGCCGTAGAACTGCTCGGCCATCCGCTGCAGGTGGCGGAGGTTGATGCCGTAGCAGTCCTCCACCATGCCGTGGTTGTGGTAAGCGAGGGTGGTCTTCAGCACCGTGCAGATGCAGATGGGACTGCCGGCCGCCGCACCCATCCAGACCACGTCGTGGTTGCCCCACTGGATGTCCACATCGTGGTGGCGCATCAGCAGATCAAGGATGACGTCGGGGCGGGGGCCGCGGTCGAACAGGTCGCCCACGATGTGGAGCTTGTCCACGGCCAGCCGCTTGATGAGCTCGCAGAGACGGACGATGAACTTATCGGCGCGGCCATTCTCGATGATGCTGCCGACGATCTGGCCGTAGTAGAGGTCTTTGTCGTGGTCCTCGAAGTGGGCGTGGAGCAGCTCATCCAGAATGTAACCGCAGCTGGACGGCAGGCAGGCCCGGACATGCTCCCGGGTGTGCTTGGAAGAGACGAGGCGGCAGATGTCGATGAGCCGCAGCAGCGTCTCACTGTACCACTGTTCCAGCGCTTCCTCGTCGGCGCAGCACTCCTTGAGCTGGGGCAGCTTCTCGTTCGGATAATAGATCAGAGTCGCCAGCTCGGCCCGCGTCCCCTCCGGCACGGTATCCCCCAGCACAATGTCTACCTTTTCGCGGATGACACCGGAAGCGGAGTTCAGGATATGTACGAACGCCTCGTTCTCGCCGTGCAGGTCGCTCATGAAATGCTCGGTGCCTTTGGGCAGCTTGAGCAGTGCCTGTGTGCTGATGATCTCGCTGGCGGCCGCTGCCTGCGAGGGGTAGTCCCGGGCCAGAAGGCTCAGATATTTCAGGTTGTCCCGGATCTCTTCGGTCTCTGTACGCATGGTGTCCTCCAGATCATGTAGTATTCTTGCATGACATGCAATATTCAATCTTAGTATACCACTTCCGGGGGCAAAAATGATATAATAGCCTCGGATAATTTAATATGATTCTTTCTCATAGGAGTTGGACAATATGTCTAAAAACATTTCCACAACGCCGCCCGTCTCCTGTACCCTCTGCCCCCGCCGCTGCGGCGCAGACCGTGCTGCCGGGCAGACAGGCTTCTGCGGGGCGGGCGGCACCCTGAAAGCCGCCCGCGCGGCCCTGCACTTCTGGGAAGAGCCCTGCATCAGCGGCACCCGGGGCAGCGGCACCGTGTTTTTCTCGGGCTGCACCCTCAAGTGTTGTTTCTGCCAGAATTACCCCATCAGCGCCGAGGGTCTTGGCAAAGAGATCACGATAGAACATCTGGCCGAAATTTTCCTCGGTCTGCAGAAGCAGGGCGCCCACAACATCAACCTCGTCACCCCCGGCCAGTGGCGGCCCTGGATCATCGCGGCGCTGGACATTGCCCGGGCCGAGGGGCTGCGTCTGCCCATCGTCTGCAACACCGGCGGCTACGAGACGGTGGAGAGTGTGGAGGCGTGGCGCGGCTCTATCGACATCTGGCTGGCCGATTTGAAGTACGTCTCCTCTTCCCTCTCCGCCGAGCTTTCCTCTGCGCCGGACTACTTCGCCCAGGCCAGGCCCGCCATCGAGGCCATGATGGCGCAGGCGGGCCATCCGGTGTTCGACAGCGAGGGCATCTTACAGAAAGGCGTCATCCTGCGGCATCTGGCCCTGCCCGGCCACATCGACGACAGTTTTGCCGTCCTCGACCAGATGGCCGCATGGAACGAGGCCGACCCCGGCTGCTTCATCCCCAGTGTCATGAGCCAGTACACCCCCTTTTACAAGGCCGCAGAGCACGGCATCGGGCGGCGCATCACCACCTACGAGTACCGCCGGGTGGTCAATTATGCCATGGATCTGGGGCTGACCGCCGGCTATATGCAGCAGAAGAGCAGCGCCCGGGAGGAGTATACACCCAGCTTTGATCTGACGGGCATTTGACCAGCCGGTAAACCTATCAGAGGCAGGTGGAGGGGAGTTTCCCAAGCAAATGTCCAGAGAAGTGGGGCCCCGGCGCGAAGCGTTGGGGCGAAACCGTGGGTTTCGGGTCCCATTTGCGGGGAAACTACCGGACGGCCTGCCGATACGCTTTCCGTCACAATCCACAAAAATCCCACCAAATTTTCTCTCACAGTGTTTTTCTTTTCCTTGCAAATCCTCTCCGAAAGCACTATAATGGATACAACGATGTGCGTCATGTGGGGTCTGGCTGCCCTGCTGAGCACCAAACGCCCCGTCTCAAGAATGGTATATGAGAGGCGGCGGCTCAAATGCCCGAGAAGAGCAACAGGAGGACCGTTATGGAACATTTCAACCCCATTCTGGGCTACGAGACCACCGGACCGAAATTCATCACCTGCGGCGAGATCATGCTGCGCCTGACCCCGCCGAACTACGAAAAGCTCCGCATGGCCACCAACTTTGAGGCCAGCTACGGCGGCAGCGAGGCCAACATCGCCCTCGCACTGGCAAACCTCGGCGTGGACAGCACCTTCTTCAGCGTCGTGCCGAACAACAGCCTCGGCAAAAGCGCCGTGCGCTGGCTGCGCTCCAACGACGTCCACTGCACCCCCATGATCCTCACCGAGCCGGATGAGACGCCCTCCAACCGTCTGGGTACATACTACCTCGAGACCGGCTACGGCATCCGCCCCTCCAAGGTCATCTATGACCGCAAGCACAGCGCCATCACCGAGTACGATTTCTCCCAGGTCGATCTGAACGAGCTGCTGGAGGGCTTCGACTGGCTGCACCTGAGCGGCATTACCCCGGCTCTGGCTCCCAACTGCCGCGGCCTCATCATTGATATGCTCAAGGAGGCCAAGAAAAAGGGCCTGACCGTCAGCTTCGATGGCAACTTCCGCTCCACTCTCTGGACCTGGAACGAGGCCCGCGACTTCTGCACCGAGTGCCTGCCCTATGTGGACGTGCTGCTGGGCATCGAGCCCTACCACCTGTGGAAGGACGAGAACGACCACTCCAAGGGCGACTGGAAGGACGGCGTGCCTCTGCAGCCCAGCTATGAGCAGCAGGACGAAATTTTCCAGCACTTCATCGAGCGCTACCCCAGCCTGAAGTGCATCGCTCGCCACGTCCGCTATGCCCACAGCGGCAGCGAGAACAGCCTGAAAGCCTTTATGTGGTATGACGGCCACACCTTCGAGAGCAAGCTGTTCACCTTCAACATCCTCGACCGCGTGGGCGGCGGCGACGCCTTCGCCAGCGGCCTCATCTATGCCATGCTCCACAACTACAAGGCCATGGACATGATAAACTTTGCGGTGGCAAGCAGCGCCATCAAGCACACCATCCACGGCGATGCCAACATCACCGACGATGTCAGCTCCATCCGCAACCTCATGAACATGAACTACGACATCAAGCGCTAAAGCAAACCAAAACGGCTCCGGTACGTCCAGACTGCGTACCGGGGCCGTTCTTTTTATGTTATGCCGCGCCGACACTTCCTGCCGGATGGCGATAAGTATGACTCCTGAAGGATTTTTTGAGCTTTTTCCTGTCAAATCATTGACAAACCGCTTTTTGCATGATAAAATCACACACGATTTTGAGAGACGAAGCGTGTCGAAGTCTTTTCAAAGCAATTTAACTAGGACCGCCCCGAGGGGGCTGGGTGCATCTGAAAACTCGGGTACACCCTAAGGCCATACGGACAGCCGGGTCCACTGCCGACCGGCGGCGCAAGCTGCCATTATTGATTGAGCGTTATAGTTCAAATTTTATAAGTTGGTTCCTTTACAACCATGAAATTGCGCAGAGCGTGCGCAGACTTGTGAAACGGTCAATAAGAGTAGTAAAAGTGTAATTGCTATATAGACTCTCGTCATCCCGTCCTTTTGAACCCTGATGAATCATGCTGCGATACGGCTCTGGCGTCTTTGTCCCGGAGGCTTTGTCCGCGCATTCAAACGGTTTTTTCAAAGCGCAAGCCTGCATTTCTGTGCAGGGCTTGTGCTTTTTTGTTTGCCCGCATGGTTTGCAGCAGGAGTCAGGGACGGAGGAAAAAACATGAGTGAGAACCGTACACGGTTCCGTCTGGACCAGCGCCGCGCACCGATCTACGAGGCTCTGGAGCAGTTCCGACAGATGCGGGTGGTCCCCTTCGATGTACCGGGCCACAAGCGCGGCCGGGGCAACCCGGAGTTGACGGCCTTTCTGGGCCAGCAGTGCGTGGGCGTGGACGTCAACAGCATGAAACCGCTGGACAATCTCTGCCACCCGGTATCGGTCATCCGGGAGGCCGAGGAGCTGGCCGCCGACGCCTTCGGCGCAGCGCACGCTTTTCTGATGGTGGGCGGCACCACCAGCTCGGTGCAGAGCATGGTGCTGACGGTCTGCAAGCGGGGCGACGAGATCATTCTCCCCCGCAACGTCCACCGCAGCGTGCTGAACGCACTGGTGCTCTGCGGCGCAGTGCCGGTCTATGTCAATCCCGAAGTGGACAAGCGCCTCGGCATCTCGCTGGGCATGAAGCGGGAGCAGGTGGCAAAAGCCATCAAGGAGCACCCCAACGCCGTGGCCGTGCTGGTGAACAACCCCACCTATTACGGCATCTGTTCTGATTTGCGCGCCATCGTCAAGATGGCCCACGACGCCGGGATGCTCTGCCTCGCCGACGAGGCCCACGGCACCCACTTCTACTTCGGCGGCGGCAGTCTGCCCGTCTCTGCCATGGCGGCAGGCGCGGACATGGCGTCCGTCTCCATGCATAAGAGCGGCGGCAGCTTAACGCAGTCGAGCCTGCTGCTCATCGGCCCCAACGTCCACCCCGGCTATGTGCGCCAGATCATCAACCTGACCCAGACGACCTCCGGCAGCTACCTGCTCATGTCCAGCCTCGACATCTCCCGGCGGAACCTCGCGCTGCGGGGTCGGCAGGTGTTCCATCAGGTGGCTGACATGGCCGAGTACGCCCGCGAAGAGATCAACGCCGTGGGCGGCTACTACGCCTTCGGCAAGGAGCTGTGCAACGGCAACTCGGTCTTCGACTTCGACACCACAAAGCTCAGCGTCCACACGCTGGACATCGGCCTCGCCGGCATCGAGGTCTACGACATCCTGCGGGATGAGTATGACATCCAGATCGAGTTCGGCGACATCGGCAACATCCTCGCCTACCTCTCCATCGGCGACCGCCCGCAGGAGATCGAGCGTCTGGTGAGCGCACTGGCCGAGATAAAGCGCCGCTACCACACCGACGGCGCCGGTCTGCTGAGCCAGGAATACATCGACCCCGTCGTTGCCGCCAGCCCGCAGGAGGCGTTCTACGCCCCCAAAAAGAGCCTGCCCCTCCGGGAGACCGAGGGCATGGTGTGCAGCGAGTTCGTCATGTGCTACCCGCCGGGCATCCCCATCCTGGCCCCCGGCGAGCGCATCACCAAAGAGATACTGAACTATATCGAGTACGCCAAGGCCAAAGGCTGCAGCATGACCGGCCCGGAAGACCCGGACATCCTGCACCTGAATGTTCTGGCATAAGGAGAAGCAGATGGAATTTTGGTTTTCGGAATTTCACACCCCGGACGTCAAGCACAGCATCCGGGTGAACAAGCAGCTCTACTCCAAGCAGAGCGACTATCAGCGCATCGACATTTTTGAGACGCCTGAGTTTGGCCGGGTGCTGACGCTGGACGGCAACGTGATGCTCACCGAGCGGGACGAGTTCATCTACGACGAGATGATCGTCCATGTCCCCATGGCCGTCCACAAGGAGGCAAAAGACATCCTTGTCATCGGTGCAGGCGACGGCGGCGTGGTGCGGGAGCTGACCCGCTACGACCGGGTCGAGCGCATCGACCTCGTGGAGATGGACCCCCAGGTCGTGGAAGCCTGCCGCGCCTATCTGCCCGGCAACGCCTGCCGGATGGACGACCGCCGGGTCCACATCTACTTCGAGAACGCTCTGAAATACATCCGCCGCTGCGAGGAGGAATATGACCTCATCATCGTGGACTCCTCCGACCCCTTCGGCCCCTCCGAGGGCCTGTTCACCCGGGAGTTCTACGGCAGCTGCTTCAACGCCCTGAAAGAGGACGGCATCATGGTCAACCAGCAGGGCAGCCCCTTCTACACCGAGGACGCCAGCGCCATGCAGCGCAGCCACAAGCGCATCGCGTCCACCTTCCCCGTCAGCCGGGTCTATCAGGCACACATCCCGACCTTCGCCGCCGGCTACTGGCTCTTCGGCTTTGCCAGCAAGAAGTACCACCCCATCGACGACCTGGACGCCGACGCATGGAAGGCGCTCAATCTGCGCACCCGCTACTATACCACCCGGCTCCACGTCGGAGCTTTCTATCTGCCGGCATTCCTCGAGGAGATGCTGCGCGAAGTGGAGGAACCCAAATGATCTCACCCAATGTTGAAACCTTTATCGGCTGCGACAGCAGCTACCGCGCCGCCGACATCGTGCTTTACGGCGCACCGTTCGACTCCACCACCAGCTACCGCCCCGGCGCACGGTTCGGCCCGTCGGCCATCCGGCACGAGAGCTTTGGCCTCGAGACTTACAGCCCCTACCAGAACGCCGATTTGACCGACTTCGACATCTTCGACAGCGGCGACCTCGAGCTCTGCTTCGGCTCCAGCGAAGCCGCCCTTGCCGACATCGAGGCCCGGGCGGCAGAGATCCTGCACGACGGCAAGCTTCCGCTCCTGCTGGGCGGCGAGCATCTGGTGACGCTGGGTGCGGTGCGGGCCGTGGCAGAGAAATACCCCGGCCTCCACATCATCCACTTCGACGCCCACGCCGACCTGCGGGACGACTATCTCGGTGCAAAGCTGAGCCACGCCTGTGTGCTGCGCCGCTGCCACGAGATCGTGGGCGACGGCCGCATCCACCAGTTCTGTATCCGCAGCGGCGAGCGGGCCGAGTTCGAGTTTGCGGCCCAGCATACCGAGATGCACAAGTTCGACTTCACCGGCCTTGCCGAGCTCACCGAACAGCTCTGCGCCACTAAAGAGCCGGTCTACCTCACCATCGACCTCGACTGCCTCGACCCCTCCTGCTTCCCCGGCACCGGCACCCCCGAGGCCGGCGGCGTGAGCTTTTTGCAGCTGCTGGACGCCATCCGCACCGTGTCCAAGGCCAACATCGTGGGCGCCGACCTCAATGAGCTGGCCCCCATGCTGGACATCTCCGGCGTCTCTACGGCCACGGCCTGCAAGGTGCTGCGGGAGCTGCTGATCGCCCTCGACAAGGGCTGGCCCGGGTTTCAGGTCTAACAAAAAATAATTTGATATAAAGGAGAAACCATCATGAGCAAAGTTCTGATCATCGGCTGCGGCGGCGTGGCCTCCGTCGCCATCCACAAGTGCTGCCAGGTCCCCGAAGTGTTCACCGACATCTGCATCGCCAGCCGCACCAAGTCCAAGTGCGACAAGCTGGCCGCAGAGCTTGCCCCCAAGACCACCACCAACATCACCACCGCACAGGTGGATGCCGACCATGTGGACGAGGTCATCGCCCTCATCAAGAGCTATCAGCCCGACCTCGTGATGAACATCGCCCTGCCCTATCAGGACCTGACCATCATGGACGCCTGCCTCGCCTGCGGCGTCAACTACATGGACACCGCCAACTACGAGCCGGAGAACACCGACGACCCCGCGTGGCGTGCCATCTATGAGAAGCGCTGCAAGGAGGCAGGCTTCTCCGCCTACTTCGACTACAGCTGGCAGTGGGCCTACGCCAAAAAGTTTGAGGAAGCCGGCCTCACCGCCCTGCTGGGCAGCGGCTTCGACCCGGGCGTGACCCAGGCTTACTGCGCCTACGCCAAGAAGCACGAGTTCGACACCATCGACACCATCGACATCCTCGACTGCAACGGTGGCGACCACGGCTATGCTTTCGCCACCAACTTCAACCCCGAGATCAACCTCCGCGAAGTCTCCGCCCCCGGCAGCTACTGGGAGAACGGCCATTGGGTCGAGATCCCGGCCATGAGCATCAAGCGGGAGTACGACTTCGACAAGGTGGGCCAGAAGGATATGTACCTGCTCCACCACGAGGAGATCGAGTCTCTGGCAAAGAACATCCCGGAGGCAAAGCGCATCCGCTTCTTCATGACCTTCGGCCAGAGCTATCTCGACCACATGCGCTGCCTCGAGGACGTGGGGATGCTCTCCACCACCCCCATCAACTTCAACGGTCAGGAGATCGTCCCCATCCAGTTCCTGAAAGCCCTCCTGCCCGATCCCGCCAGCCTCGGCCCCCGCACCAAGGGCAAGACCAACATCGGCTGCATCTTCACGGGCAAAAAGGACGGCAAGGAAAAGACCTACTACATTTACAACGTCTGCGACCACCAGGAGTGCTACAAGGAAGTCGGCTCTCAGGCCATCAGCTATACCACCGGCGTTCCGGCCATGTGCGGCGCACTGATGCTGCTGACCGGCAAATGGACCACCAAGGGTGTCCACACCGTGGAAGAGTTCGACCCGGACCCGTATCTGGACGCACTGGACAAGTACGGCCTGCCCCGCTCTGAGAGCCACAGCCCGGCTCTGGTGGACTGATGCGGCTGGTCGATACGCGTCCGCCCTTCGCGGGGCTGGCAAACCTCTCGGAGGGCGCACTCGCTTCCCTGCCCACCCCCTGCTATCTGCTGGACGAAGCCCAGCTGCGCCGCAACGGCGAAATTCTGCTGGGGGTCCAGCAGCGGACAGGCTGCAAGATTTTATTAGCGCAGAAAGCTTTCTCCAACTTCGACCTCTACCCGCTTCTCGCGCCCTACCTCGCAGGCACTGAGGCCAGCGGCCTCTACGAGAGCCGCCTGGGCAAGGAAGAGCTGCCCGAGAAGGAGAACCACGTCTTCTGCGCCGCCTACCGGGTTGACGAGTTCAACGAGCTTCTGGATTACGCCGACCACATCGTGTTCAACTCCCCGGCCCAGCTGGCAAAGTTCGGCCCTGCGGCCAAGGCGGCGGGCAAGAGCGTCGGTCTGCGCATCAACCCGGAGCGCTCCACCCAGGAAGGCCACGCCATCTATGACCCCTGCGCCCCGGGCAGCCGTCTCGGCACCACCCGCGCCCAGTGGGACGCGGCTCTGGCAAAACAGCCGGGCCTCGCCGCCCTGCTGGACGGCCTGCACTTCCACACCCTCTGTGAGCAGGACGCCGACGCTCTGGCCGTGACGCTGGATGCTGTGGAAGAGAAATTCGGCGACCTGCTGCCGGGGCTGAAATGGCTCAATTTCGGCGGCGGACACCACGTCACCCGTCCGGGCTATGACCTTGCCACGCTGGAAGCCTGCATCGCCCGGATGCAGGAGAAGTACGGCGTACAGGTCTATCTGGAGCCGGGCGAGGCGTGGGCGCTGAACGCAGGCTATCTCGTCACCACAGTGCTGGACACCCTGCAGAACGGTGACACCAGCCTCGCCATCCTCGATATGTCGGCCGCCTGCCACACCCCGGACGTCATTGAGATGCCCTACCGCCCTCCCCTGCTGGACGCAGGCGAGCCGGGCGAAAAGCCCTGCACCATCCGCCTCGGCGGGCCGACCTGCCTCGCGGGCGATGTTGTGGGAGACTACAGCTTCGACGCCCCGCTTGCCGAGGGAGACCGGCTCATCTTCGGCGATATGGCCATCTACACCACCTGCAAGAACAACACCTTCAACGGAATGCCCCTGCCGCCCATCTGGGCGCTGGCTGAGGACGGCACCTGCCGGGAGCTGGTCCGCTTCGGCTACAACGACTTCAAAATGCGGCTGGGTCACCGCGCATAAAACGAAAGCCATCGGCTGTCTGGGCCGATGGCTTTTTGTTTACTTGAGTTTCTTTTTGGCTTCGTACTCCCGCAGGGCGGTCAGTGCCTCGCCCGCCAACGGGTAGAGGGCCAGCATATTGAATATGGTCATCAGGCCGATGCCCACGTCGCCGAGGTCCCACACCACGGTGTAGGCCTGCATACCGCCGACGACCAGCATCACCAGCGCCAGCACCTTGTAGGCCGTCTGCCAGAACCAGCTGTCGCCGAAGAGATAGGCCACGTTGCAGCGGGCGTAGTAGAGGATGCCGATAAAAGTAGAGAAGCTGAACAGCGCCAGCGTCACTGCGATGAAGACGACGCCGAAGCTGCCCAGATGGTACTGCATCGCCGCCTGCAGAAGGTCCATGCCCTGCCGCCCGCCGGTGACGCTCCCGGGAGCCAGCAGCATCACGAAGGCCGTGCAGCTGCAGATGACGATGGTGTCGATGAGGACGCCCAGCGCCTGCACGAGGCCCATCTTCACGGGGTCGTCGCACTCAGCGGCAGCAGCGGCGCAGGGGGCCGAACCGGAACCGGCCTCGTTGGAGAAGAGGCCCCGCTTGATGCCGTTCATCACCACAGCGCCAAAGCCGCCGCCCACGGCCTGACGCAGGCCCAGCGCCTCCGAGAAAATGCGGACGAAGACATCGGGCAGCTGGGGCAGATGGGTGAGGATGATCCAGAGAGTCATGACGAAGTAGCAGCCCGCCATGATGGGGACCATGACGTCGAGGCTCTTGACGGTGGCCTCCTTCCGCAGGACGATGACCGCCGCAAGCGCCGTCAGCACCAGCGTCGTGACCAGCGGCGGGATGGAGAACGCATTCTGGAACGCCTCGCTCACCGAGTTGCTGACCACCTGGCTGATGCCGCACCAGCAGATGAGGCCCGCCACGGCGAACAGGCAGGCCACCACCGAGCGGCGGAGCTTCCTGCCCCGTTTGCGCTCCGCGAGGGTGTGGAGATAGTAGGCCGGGCCGCCCCGCCAGCCGCCGTAAAGGTGGTCGGGCTGCTTGTATTTCTGGGCCAGCGTGGACTCCACAAAGGAGGTGGAGGCGCCCAGCAGAGCCGTCACCCACATCCAGAACACCGCGCCTGCACCGCCCACAGACACCGCCGCCACGACGCCCACCAGATTGCCCATGCCTACCCGGGTGGCCGTGGACACCACCAGCGTCTGGAAGGACGAGAGGCCGCTGCCCTTGTCGTTCTTCTCGCAGACCGCCGCCAGCATATCCCGGAACAGCCGCACCGGCAGAAGCCTCGTGCGCAGGGTGAAGAACACCCCCGCCGTCAGCAATAAGATGACCATAAACGAGAGACTGAGGGTCACGTTCCCCAGATGCAGGGTGAGCAGGTCGCCCCACAACAGACGGTAGACGCCCTCGATGAGTTGAATGAGCACAGCATTTCCTCCCAGTGCTTGGATTTGGCCGTTTTTGCACAAAAACAGGCCGGCGTCTTTTATTATAGACGATTCGGCCTGTTTTGTAAATCAGGAAAGTGAAGTTCAGGAGAAAAAAGCAACGGCGACGACAAAGCCTCTCCCCTTGGGAGAGGTGGCATTGCGAAGCAATGACGGAGAGGGCAAGCCCGGCACGAAAGAGCCGCCGCGCAGCGATAAGCAGGCTCTTTGTCAGAGCGATACTATCGCTGTGTTTATGCTTCTCTCCTGGCATCCTTGCCCTCTCAGGCGCTTCGCGCCAGCTCTCCCAAAGGGAGAGCCTTTGCAGAGGGTAAGCTTCATATTTTGTTATCACCTATTACCCATCCCATGATGAATATAGGCATCAATTTATTATAACGGTTTGGCGGTGCGGAATAAAGAGCCAAACTGTAAATTTTATAAAAAAATAAGGTATGCCCGGAGGCATCTGCCTCCGGGCATACCATTACGAGGCATTATCATCCGGCGGCCCGAGAGCCGCCGGACGAAATACACTTCAGATTCTAGGGGTTACTGATTACAGCTTGCCGTTGATGCCGTAAACGCCATCGTTGAAGCCGACCTTGGCATCGGTGGTGCCCAGGGTGTAGCCGACAGCAGCCATGCCCAGGACCTGCATGACCTTGTTGCCGAAGGTCATGTCGTCGGTACGATTCTTGTGATCCTCGTCCCACAGGCCGAAGACGTTCTGGTTCAGAGAGCCCTCCTCGCCGAAGATATGATCGTTGTCCTTGCCCCAGTTGCCGCCGAACATCACACCCAGGGTGTTGGAAACGGTCTTCTGGAAGAAGGAGTTGCTGATCAGGGTGATCAGGTTGGTGTTGAACTTCTTGACGTTAGCAGCGTTCCAGACAGGAGCGGTGGTGTCAGCCAGGATGGTGAACAGGTCAGCGCCGCCGTAGACGACCTCAGAGTTAACAGCAGTAAAGTTTGCAGGCATCATCATAATGAATTACTCCCTTCAAATGATTGAAAAACAAATTTAGTCGGCCAAAATCCCAGATGCGCATCCGGAAAAAAAGCCATTTATGTAACCGCGTGCGCACGCGGCTGCAACGAATTAGTAGGTGATGGACTCGCCATCGTCCTCGTCCTCCACCACCTTGGCGGAAGAGACAGGGGCTACGGGCTTCTCCCCGCGCTTCTTATCGCGGAAGATGCCCTGCTGCAGGCTCCAGAGCTCGTAATACTTGCCCTGCTTTTCCAGCAGCTCTTCGTGGGTGCCGCGCTCTACGATCTCGCCGTGGTCCATGACCAGGATGAGGTCACAATCACGGATGGTGGAGAGGCGGTGGGCGACGATCAGCATCGAGCGGTCTGCAAGCTGGTTGTAGATCATATCAAAGATGGTATTCTCTGTGCCAAAGTCCAGACTGCTGGTGGATTCGTCCAGGATATAGAGGTTCGCATCCTTCAGGAAGGCCCGGGCCAGTGCAAGGCGCTGCTTCTCACCGCCCGAGAGGCCGTTGCCGGCTTCCTCCAGATAGGTGTTGTACTGCAGCGGCAGCTTGCGGATGAACTCGTGGGCATCTGCCTTCTTGGCAGCGGCCTTGACCTCATCGAGGCTGGCTTCCGGTCGGGAAATGCGGATGTTGTCGTAGATGGTCTTGCTGAACAGCTCGACGTTCTGGGGGACATAGGCGATGGCACGGCGGACGGAGGCATTGCTGTACTCGTCCAAATCGACGCCGCCTACGCTGATGGTACCGCTCTCCGGCTCATAATACTTGAGCAGGAGCTTGGTGATGGTGGATTTGCCGCTGCCGCTGCTGCCCACGAGGGCCACCTTCTTGCCGTAGGGGATGGTGAAGGAGACGTGGCTCAGGGCCGGGGAACGGCTGCCGTAGCGGAAGGAGACATCCTTGAACTCAATGTCACCGTCGATTTTTTCCATCTCGGTGTATTCGCGGGTCTCGTCCTGCTCGGACTCGTAATCCATGATCTCGGTCAGACGCTTGATGGAGATCTGGGCCTGCTGAATGGACATCTGCAGGCCGACCAGCTCGCTGACCGGGTTCGTAAAGTAAGAGGAAAGGGTGCTGAAGGCCATATAGCCGCCCAGCGTCATCTCACCGTTCAGCACCTGCATGATGCCCACATAGGAGGTGACCATGCCGAGGATGGTGGTGATGAGGGTGGAGATCAGGGACTGCACCGTGCTGATCTTGCTGGAGCGCAGGCTGATCTTCAGGCTCTTGATGTATTCCCGCTCCAGAGCTTCCAGCTCACGGTCCTCTTCGGCGTTGCACTTGACGGTCTCGATGCCCCGGAGGCTCTCGATCATCTGGCTGTTGAGGATAGCAGACTGCTGCATGGTCTCTTCGTTGATCCGCTTGAAGGGCTGCTTGAAGATGAACACCAGCAGGATGCTCAGCAGGGTGGTGAAAATCGAAATGGAGAAGAGGGTGGCATTCATCCGGAAGAGGATGACGCCGGTGGCGCAGGCCATCACAATATCCATCACGACGCTCAGCGCGATGCTGGTGAACACCGATTTGATGGTGCTGGCGTCAGAGTAGCGGGTGGTGATCTCGCCGGTCTTGCGGGTGGCGAAGAACTTCATGGGCAGCCGGAAGACATGCCCGAAGTAGCCCAGCATCAGGGGGATATCGACCTTGATGGACAGATAGATGAGAACCCACTGCCGCACCATGCTGATGAGTGCGCTGGTGACATTGACGATGCTGAACACCAGAATGACAGCCACCAGCAGGCTCTTCAGCCCGTAGGGGAGGATCTCATCCATCAGGATCTTGTTGTACATCGAGGATGCGATCCCGATGATGGTCAGGATGACCGAGCTGAGGATGGCGTAGAAGAAAAGCTTCTTCTGGGGCCACAGCAGGTCGAGGAAACGCTTGACCATGCTGCCCTGCTTCTGCTTTCCTGTCTTGAACTCCGAGGTCGGGGTCATCAGGAGCAGAACGCCGGTAAAGTTCTTGTAGAACTCGTCGAGGGAGATCTTTTTCAGCTCTTTTGCCGGGTCGCCGATGATGACGTAGTCGCGGCATCGGAACTTCTTGCCTTCGTCAGCGCACTTCTTGCGCTCCTCTTCCTGCCGGAGCATGTGCCGACGCCGCTCGCCGTCGTCCTTGATGGTGGTCTTCTTGAAGACCGTCACAAAGTGGGCCAGACCCTCGTCGGTGATGACCTGTGCAATACAGGGAGTGGTGAATTCGCTGAGGAAGTTTTCCCGGTCTACCCGGACGGCGGCGGTGCTGAAGCCCAGCTCCTGCGCCGCCTTTTCCATACCGGTCAGGTTTGTGCCTTTTAGGTCGGTACCCATCATGTCCCGCAGGCGGGTGATGGTGATCTCCTTTTTGTAATGGAGGCACACCATTGCGAGACAGGCGGCAGCGCAGTCTGTGGTGTCGTGCTGCCGGACATAGGTATAACGCATAGATGCTTCCTTTGTGGTTTCTATTTCAAAACGCCCGCCTTGCGGCTGAGGACGATTTGGCGAAGAAGAAAGGGCTTCCATTTCGGACGCCTTACCCGCTTCTCCAATAAAGCAGCATACAGCTCTCTGCCTCGCCCCGCCCTGCGGCCAGACGGAGCAGAGAGCAGCTGCTATCAAAAGAAGGGAGCGCCTACCCTTTGATCATTTTGACCGGCCCGGAGAGGGGATTTTGACGTACCGTCTCCTAAACCTTGGGCATAGTATAACACATTCTGTCGGCTTGTTCAAGAGGACAATTTTTAATAAACCCTTAAATTTTGAAAAAAATGTGAAAAAAGTCTCAGTTTGGTAACAGAAGGGCAGCAAAAAAGGGCGGCGAATCTTTCGATTCGCCGCCCTTTCAATAGCCCTTTGGGGGAAGTCTCAGATAATGAGATTAGCCGACCCAGCCACTGCCGCCGTTGTTGGGCAGATCACCCCAGACCTGGCCGTTGCTGTTGGTGACCTTCTTGACAGTCAGGACAGCAGCGTCCTTCATGCCCAGAGTGTAGACAACAGAAGCCAGACCCAGAGTGGTCATGATCTTGTTGCCGAAGGTCTGGCTGTCACCAGTGGGAACACGGCCGACCTTGTACAGAGCGGTGAGGCTGCCGTCGTCGCCGAACAGCGTCACGCCGTCGCTGCCCCAGTTGCCGCTGAACATGGTGCCCAGGGTAGCCTTCAGCAGATGGCCGGTGAAGCTGTTGCTGACCAGGGTGATAATGTTGCTGTTGAAACGCTTGACGCTCTCAGCAGTCCATGCGCTGGGCAGGTAGTCAGCCACAGCGCCGCCGTAGACGACCTCTGCGTTCACAGCAGAGAAGTTTGCAGGCATCATCATAATGAATTACTCCCTTCAAATGAATAAAACGAATATAATCGGTCCCCTCCCGGTTGCGCAACCGGGAAAACCTATGCAACCGAGTGCGCACTCGGCAACATCACAAATTAAGTGGGCTGTAGCCTTTGAGGCTGAACCTCTCCGTCAATGCTTCGCATTGCCACCTCCCCTAACGAGGGGAGGCCTTGGCAGCCGGGTGAAGCTTGCTGGATACGCCAGAGGCTCCCCTACTAGGGGAGCTGGCGGG
>OLPD01000293.1_pt1 | contig 42563 bp, 36 predicted proteins | sample 1672111 | NCBI WGS metagenome assembly OLPD01 (sample SAMEA3136646, study PRJEB25190) | human gut metagenome
TATTTTTCCTCCATTGAAAACATCGTTTCTTTTTCCAGAAGATTAAATTCTGTCCGGAATTTAAAAAATGCAAGTGCTCCTTCTTTTACTTCTTCACTGCATCCAGACGTCAGTGCCCAGCCAAATGTTTCCGGAGAAGAAACCAGTGTATTTCCAGGGAAAGAAGAAAAACGAACACACTGTTCCCATCCGTCAGGAATCTGGTCGATCATCCAATATCCATTTGGAACCATAGCTGCTTTCCCGGTAAAAAAGTTATTGTATGCCGTGTCAAAATCATTATACAGGGCATTCGATGTTGTATAGGAAAACAGTCGCTTTAAAGTATTTGCCAATTCCAGCCCGGAAGCATTCTGGTAGGTGTCCGGATAGATCAGACTCATAAATTCAGCACCTTCTTCCGATGAAGAAGCGACTGCTGCACTTGCCAGTAACATAGGTGCCCATCCCGTTCCATCTGTATGTAGTGCCAGTGGCGTGATACCTGCGTTTGTAAGTTTGTCACAACACGCCCAGAACTCATCCCATGTTGTTGGAAAGGAATCAATGCCGGCTTTGTTAAACAATTCCTGATTCCAGAATATGCCGCAGCAGGAAAAAGCCGCAGTTGAAATTGGTGCAAGATAAATATTTCCGTCTGCGTAAGTGCATCCTTCCTGTACAACAGGTTCGATCATGGAAGACCACTCTTCGTCTGCATCAATATATGGAGTCAGATCCACAATTCGGTTTTCTGCAATCATTTTCTGATAAAAAGAAGGAAGCATTCGAAGATCTGTAATAATATCCGGAAGTTCATCGGTTGCATTCAATCGTTTCAGGTTTTGACGATAGTCATCTTCTGTCTCTACGATCCAGTCAACATCCAGTTCATAGGTTCCTTTGTATTTTTTATTAAATGCTTCCACTACTTGCTGTTCATTTTTCGTTCCGGTAGATGGATCCACGGTCAGAATAATGGATATTTTTACTGGTTCTTTGGATTCTTCTGCCAGTTTTTTTTCAGATGTTTTACAGCCGGTCAGCAGGCAGATCATAAGTAGAAGTATAAACATACTTCGGATTGCTTTTTTGATATGTTGCTTTTTCATGATTCCTGCTCACCTCCTTTTGGCACTTTTATCGTACAAGTTGTACTTGCATCGGTTGTTTCGTAGTAATATGTAATCTTATCACCGTATTTTAACCGCAGTCTAGTCAGTATATTAAATACACCGTATCCATGTTTTTTGTCAGGAAATGCCTCTTTGATCTGAGAAATAGGTAAATGCGTAAGTCCGTTGATCTTTTCTACCATATCTTTATTCATTGGCATGCCGGTATTATAGACAGATAGCACCAAAACATCATTTTCTTCTGTAATCCGTATCCGTATATAGCCCCCCTCATAGATTTCACTGAATCCATATTTTACTGCATTTTCTACTAATGGCTGAAGAATCAGTTTCAGGATTTTATTTTTTTTTGCATTGACCTGACAGTCAATTTCATACTCAAACAGATCTACGTTTCGGATCTGCTGGATTTCCATGTAGCTTTTCACATTTTCCAGCTCATCTTCTACGGATACAATATCACTTCCTTTACTGAGGCAGAGGCGCAGGTACTTTGAAAGAGCCTGGATCATACGCATGGTCGTTTCCTCTTTGTTCATACGCGCAAGCATATAGATGGTATCCAGTGTGTTATACAGAAAATGTGGATTGATCTGACTGATCAGCATATTTAATTCACTGGTGCGCAGTTCTTTTTCCTGTAATTTAATTTCATTGACAAGTTGTTCAATATTGCTAAGCATTTCATTGTAAGAATGTCCAATCTGATCTAATTCCGTGTTTGTGTGAAGTTCTGGCATATGTGTATAATCTCCCCGTCAAATCCAGTCATATATGTGGTGATTTCCTGGACCGGTCTGGTGAACCGATTAGAGAACAAGATACTGAGTAATAGGGCTAATACTACAATAATCAGGTAAATCAGGACCAATACAATTAAAATCTGGGTGGTCTGACTTGTAACAACTTCATTTGGCACATACGTAAAGATGGAAAACGAACAGTCCTTTTGATAGTAAGCAGACAGATAACCACCCGTTACAGCCTCTCCATTGAGAATAATTCCCGTATCAGAGGATTTTTTACATGCGCTTATCAAAGTTTTCGTCACATTGTCCGGCAAGGCAGTGTTTTTCTGATTCAGAGCATAAATATTTCCATTCTGATCCATTATTCCGGTTAGAATGGAAGAATCTGCCTTTTCGGAATCCATCGTTACGATATGATTCAAAAAGGAAGGATTCATTTTCAGAATAATAATTCCCGGTTCACTTGGATAGTCCAGAGAATGAACATATCGGGTGATGAACAAGGAATCTTCTTTTCCGTTAAAGAGTGTATCTTTTGCAATGAACCAGACTGTTTTTGCGTACTCTGTACCAAGTTTCTTCTGAAACACAGTGTTTTTAATGTCAAAAGCATCTACATAACTATAGGATCTGGTATATATGTTTCCTTTATTATCCATATAACAATAATCTTGAATAGAATCCAGATCCAGATATGAGAAATATTTGCCAACGGCATTCTTTTCATTATCAGTCAGTTCTTCTGCGTTCAGACTTTTTTGAATCGTTTCATTAAGAATAGCTTCTGCAGTCACTTCTTTCGATTTCGTATAAAGATTATCCAGTAAAATTCCCATCTTCTCGTCTGCAAACTCGTATTTTTCTATAATATTATTTTTTAAAGTATGGTGCATATAACTCCATACTCCGATCATAGATAATAAAAGTGCAAGAAGAAGTAATATAAGCGTAGATTTTAAATATTTTTTCTGGATACCTGAACTTAAATATTTTTGCTTCATACTTCGTATTCCTTTTTATACTCACTTGGCAGTTTTCCGGTATATTGCTTGAATAATTGTGAAAAATAAGAAGGATTGCTGATACCAACTTCTTCACAGATTGTTCGGATACTGGTATTTTCTTCTTCCAGCATTCTTTTTGCTTTATCCATACGTTTTTTGACCAGGTACTGTTTAAAAGTCATATGGAAGGTGCTTTTAAAGATACGTCCAAAGTAAACCGGGTTTAAATATACATGAGCTGCTGTTGCAATGATTGACAAGTCTTCCTCTTGAAGATGTTCTTCGATATAAGCGACAGCTTCTGCCATATATTCTTTAAAATAACCCGTTTCATTTTTTCCGGCTTCTTCCTGACGAAGTTCTATTGCACGGCATAAAATTTTGTAGCAGACATCTACTGCTTTTACAGCCGGCAGATGATTCAGGTTAGAATAATAATTTGCAAATTGATTTTTCATATCCTCGTTCATACCATAGGTGTCCTGAAGCATGAACTGTACTCGGAGCATAACTTTATGAAGGTACTGGCATTGCCGTGCTTCTTCTTTTGGAAGATGGTAAATAAAATCAATAAATGTTTCTTTTAGTTCCACAAAATCATTTTTCCGTATGCTGTTCATAATCCGGATTTCCCTGTCTTCAGAGAACTGCTTCGAATCGTCTTCCTGCTCTTCTAAATCTTCTGGAATTGTAAACGCACTGGCACCGGAAGCACTGGCAATTCCAAATAACTTTTGTGCTTCTTCATAGCTTTTCCGGATTCCGGATATCCCTTTATATGGCTTGGAAATAGAAGCGATGACCGGACATTTTTCTTCATTCTTTGCCTGCTCTAATAAAGTTTTGATCTGCCTTACTGCATTCTTTTGCTGAGTTTTTATAATGAAAACATAATTGCCGTCTTCCCCTTCAAATTTCCAGTACGAAAAATGTTCAAAAACATGTGCTTCTATTTCCTGGATTACGGCATATCTGGATGCTTCATAATCTAAAGAATTTGTAATTTTATAAATTAAATCAATATCGGCGCACACTGTGATAAAAAAATCATGATTATCCGGCAAATCATGAAGTACAGAGAATACTTCTGTAATCTTTTCCTCCGGGATCAGATTCTGAACATATTTTTGTATTACGACCTGCAGAAAACTGTCACCGTCTTTTAAAAGGAGTTGTTCCCAGCTTTCGTATTTTTCTTCACTGCGTAGCTGTTTGATACATGTGTTATAGGCTCCGGTCATTGTGGAGCGAAGCTGTTCATCATCAATTGGTTTTAAAAGATATGCGTAGGCGCCAAGATCACAGGCATGTTTTGCATATTCAAAATCACGGTATGCACTAAGTACTACAAAAAGACATGAAATCTGTTCTTTTTGAATTTCTTCCATAACCATAAGTCCTGTCATTTGCTTCATTCGAATATCGGTTAGAACGACATGTGGCTGTTCACGTCTGATGACATCCAGCGCCTGAACTCCACTTTTGGCAGATCCGACAACCTCAAATCCCATGCTCTCCCAGTCATAGGTATCTAAAAGTCCCTGTAATAAAATTGGTTCATCGTCCACAATTACCAGTTTTAGTAATTCCATTCTTTTTCCTCACTTTTTTTATGAATCGGCCGAATTTATCTGATTGTGCATCAACATGTTTTATTTATACTTCTTAAAGCAATTGTTATAGATCAGATGCCGCATGTTTTCCTGCCAGATAACCGGTAGCCCATGCCCACTGTAGATTATAACCGCCACAAATTCCATCAACGTCAAGAAGTTCTCCGGCAAGATAGAGATCTTTTGTAATACAGGACTGCATCGTCTCCATATCTATTTCTTTTAAGCTGACACCGCCTGCGCTAACTTGAGCATTGTCAAACCCGTTGGTATCAGAAATGTTTAACCTGCAAGACTTTATGACCTCACACAGTCTTGTAAGTTCTGCTCTTTTGATCATATTTAGTTTCGCAGAAAAACGGATGCCTGAGATTCGGAGTATTTCCGGAATTAGTTTTGTGTGAAGAATTCCGGTCAGAAGGTCTTCCGGTTTTGCCTTTTGGTTCTCGCTCAGGTGCTGAAGCTTTTTGCTAAATAGTTCTCTAAGTGAAGCTTCCTCTAATTCCGGCAGAAAGTCAATCATAACCTGCGCATTTTTCTTTTCATATAAAGCCCTGGAAATATAGCGGCTGACTTGAAATACAGGAATTCCGGATATGCCATAATTGGTAATCTGAAGTTCACCGGTATCTGAGGCAGCCATACGCCCATTGATCAAGGCTGTTACTTTTGCATCTGTCCTGACTCCTGAAGCTTTTTGAAAGGCAAAATCCTTTACTTTTAACTGCACCAGTGCCGGAACAACCGGCACAACAGAATGCCCCAGTGATTTGACAAGGGTATAACCGCTGCCATCAGAGCCGAGTTTCGAAGAAGCCTTTCCGCCGGCTGATAAAATGATGCGGTCAGCTTGAATTTTTTCGCTGCCGGTCTCAATCTGGAATCCTTTTTTTGTCCGGCATATGGATGTCACTGCGTTCTCACGTCTGATGTCTGCGCCCAGCTCTTTTAAACGATTATCCAGAACAGAACGGACGACAGATGCCTGATCACATCTTGGATAAATGTATCCATTTCTGGATTTCATCAGAAGTCCCAGATTTTCGAAAAAACGAATTGTATCCGAATATCCAAAGGCTTTTAGAACAGAAGAAATCAATTGCGGCTCATCACTTCGGAAATAATCCAAAGACATGTTTTTATTTGTCAGATTACAGCGCCCATTTCCGGTAGACAAAATTTTCTTTCCAAGAATATCCTTCTGATCAAAGATAATGACATGAATGTCTGGATTTGTCTCAAGGGCGGTGATGCCCGCCAACATACCGGAAGCACCGCCTCCGACAATTGCAAGTGTTTTCATATCTGAACTCCTTAACTTTATATTATAACTTTGTTACAAGGCCTTCTCTTACCAGATACTCTAAAGACATTAATATTCCAAGCTTTGCATGCTGCCATGTAAGTCCGCCCTGGAAATACACTGCATATGGCTCTTTGATCGGGCCATCGGCACTCAGCTCGATAGAGGATCCCTGAACAAATGCTCCGGCTGCCATAATCACATCACTGTCATATCCTGGCATCGGCCATGGTTCTGGTGTGACATAGGAATCAACCGGGGCAGCAGCCTGGATTCCCTTACAGAATGCGATGACACCTTCCGGTGTTCCAAGTTCTACTGCCTGAATAATATCGTGGCGGCTCTCCGTACCATTTGGAATGACACTGTAACCTAATTTTTCGTAGATGTTTGCTGCAAAGATGGCTCCTTTTAAAGCACCTGCTGTCACAGTCGGTGCCAGGAAAAGTCCCTGGAAGAAGGACTGCATGACACCGAGAGATGCACCAACTTCCTTTCCAAGTCCTGGAGAAGTCAGGCGGTATCCACAATTATCAATCAGATCTTTTCGTCCTGCGATATATCCGCCAATTGGCGCAAGTCCACCGCCCGGGTTCTTGATCAGGGAACCAACGACCATATCTGCACCCACATCACTTGGCTCAATCGTCTCTACAAATTCACCGTAACAGTTATCGACCATACAGATAACGTCTGGTTTGATACTCTTTACAAATGCGATCAGTTCTCCAATCTGTGAGACGGAAAAGCTTGGTCTTGTCTGATATCCTTTGGAACGCTGGATTGTTACAAGCTTTGTCTTTTCATTGATTGCTTTTTTGATATTGTCATAGTCAAATGCACCGCCTTCCAGAAGATCTACCTGGCGATAGGAAATTCCGTACTCCGCAAGAGAACCATTCGATGGGCGGATTCCAATGACTTCTTCCAATGTGTCATAAGGTTTTCCGACTGGAGATAGAAGCTCATCGCCCGGGCGCAGATTTGCAGCCAATGCCAGTGCCAGTGCGTGAGTTCCGCATGTGATCTGCGGTCTTACAAGAGCACTTTCTGTATGAAAAATCTCTGCGTACACTTCTTCCAGTGTGTCACGTCCCGGGTCGTCATAACCGTATCCGCTGGCGTATTTGAAACAGCCGGCATTGACTTTACATTTCTGCATTGCATGCACGACTTTCAACTGATTGTACTCTGCCACTTTGTCGATGGCATCAAAACGTTCTTTTAAAGTCCCTTCAATCTGGCTTCCGAAATCGTAAACTTCTTTGCGGATTCCCATTTCCAGATACATATCTTCTATATTTAACATGATTGTTCCTCCAAAATATCTTTTTTAATAGATTCGAGCATCACTTCCAGAATCTTATCTTCATCATAATTGTAATCTTTTTTATTAATCCATGTCACATGCTTCTCTCGCTTGAACCATGTAATCTGACGTTTTGCAAAATGTCTTGTATCTCGTTTGATTTTGTAAATGGCATCTTCTAATGTGCATGCTCCGTCCAGATAGTCCAGAATTTCTTTATATCCAAGTCCCTGCATAGAAACCATACTGCGGTCATAGCCACGCGCTTTTAAAGCCTTAACTTCCGCGACAAGCCCCGCTTCTATCATCTGGTCGACTCGTAGATCTATACGGCGGTACAGGTTCTTGCGGTCATCATTTAAGATAAAATATACAAATTGATAGGGTGACTCTTTTTGTCGCTCTGTTTCATTGTGTTCAGAAATTTTCATTCCGGTTTTCTGATAAAATTCCAATGCCCGAATGACCCGCTTTATATTATTTGCATGGATAGTATCTGCCGACTTTGGGTCCACTTCGCGAAGTTTTTCATGAAGTGCCTCTGCGCCATGTTCTTCTGCAAATGTTTCTAATTCTGCGCGGAGCGAGGTGTCATTATCATTATCTGTAAAATCAATATCATAAAGTAGTGCCTGAATATAAAATCCGGTTCCGCCTACTACGATTGGAATATGCCCGGCAGCATAGATCTTTTTCATAGCTTCTTTTGCCATCTGTTGAAAACGGACAACATGAAATTCATCGTCTGGTTCCAGTTCATCTACTAAGTAATGTGGAACATGTTGCATTTCTTCCGGACGGATTTTTGCGGAACCAATATCCATATATTTGTAGACCTGCATGGAATCTGCAGAAATAATCTCACCACCGATTGCTTTTGCAAGACCAATGGAAGCCTTTGTTTTACCGACTGCAGTAGGTCCGGTGAGAATGATTAAAGGTTGTTTTTGCATGATATATCATCCCTTACATTTTTCATATTCGATATTAAACAATACGTTTGAATTTCTTTTCCAGTTCGCGCCTTGACATGGCGATAATGGTGGGTCTCCCATGTGGACAGTGATAAGGATTGTCCAGTGACAGAAGTTCCGTGATCAATGTGTCTACTTCTGCAGCGCTCAATCGCATATTTCCTTTGACAGCTGCCTTACAGGACATAGATGCAATCTTTTCGTCAATCAGATTAGATGGCGCATTTCGGTTGATTTCATCAGACAGACTGTCAATCATCTCCATGAGCAGTTCTTTTTTTGCAATACTGAACAGATTGTCCGGTACAGCGCGGACTGCATAGGAATCCTGTCCGAATTCTTCTATCTCAAAACCAATCCGCGTGAACTGATCCATATAAAGCCTGAGAAGTTCTGCCTCCTGCATAGACAGATTCAGTACGATTGGCGGACTAATAAGCTGAGAAGTAAACTCCCGTGTCTTCATGCCCTTCAATGTCTGTTCATACAGAACTCTCTCATGAGCTGCATGCTGGTCGATAATATATAAGTTGTCATGAAATTCTACCAGCCAGTAAGTATCAAAGACCTGGCCGATAATCTTATGTTCCGCTTTTGCCTGTGGCTCCAGAAGTTTTTCTTCAAAGAAATTGAGCTGCTGTGGTTTTTCCGCAGGAACTTGTCTTGCAGTATAATTTGGCATCTCTGCAATCTGAGAGCCTTGTGTCTGCACATTTTGTTGTGGCTCATATGAGCTTTGTGCCTGCACACTTTTCTGCGGTTTATAGGAGTCCTGCACTGATACATTTTTCTGCGGTTTACAGGAGTCTGTATAGGATGAAGCAGGTGTTGTTTCTTGCTTGTTTTCGTGCAGCGCTTCATGGTAAGAATATACTCTTTTCTTCATCTCATTCATAAAGTATTGCAGCTTTTCATCTTCATTTTGTGGTGACTGCAAAGAGGTTCGCAGCTTTTCGGTATGTTCTGCCTCACTTTTTTTCGGCAGATCCATCTTCGACTCTTTCGGTTCTTCTGGAAAATTACTTTTACAATCTTTCGGTTCTTCTGGAATTTTTATATCATCCAATGTCACTTCGGGAATCAGCTCCCGTTCATGTAGTCCGTCATCGACAGCCGCAAACAGGGTATTATAAATCTCCTGCTGATTATTAAAACGGACATCCATTTTGGTCGGATGCACATTAACATCTACATGTTCTGTGTCGACGTCCAGGTAAAGCACGACAAATGGGTATTTGTGCTGCATAGTAAAATCTTTATATCCGTCTTCAATTGCCTTGGAGATGATACTGCTCTTAATGTATCTTCCATCTACGAAATAATTTTCAAAATTACGGTTGCCGCGGGAAATCAAGGGCTTTCCAAGATATCCGGTAATGTGGATTCCTTTTCTTTCAAAATCTACTTCAATCAGATTCGATGCAATCTCCCGTCCGTATATATGATAGATGACATCCTTCAAATTTCCATTGCCGGAAGTATGAAGTTTAACCTGACCGTTGTTGATAAAACGGAAGGAAACTTCCGGATGAGACAACGCCAGTCTTGTGACCAGGTCTCCGACGTGACTAGCCTCTGTCATAGCAGTTTTTAAAAACTTTCTTCTGGCAGGTGTGTTGTAGAAAAGCTGTCGGATCAAAAATGTCGTGCCATCCGGGGCACCAGCATCTTCAAGTGATTCTTCCTTTCCACCGGCAATCTTATATCGCACGCCAAATTCTGCTTCCTTTGTCTTGGTCAGAAGCTCTACCTGAGAGACCGCTGCAATACTGGAAAGTGCTTCGCCACGGAAACCAAGAGATGAAATGTGTGCAAGATCCTCTGCACTTCGGATCTTACTTGTAGAATGGCGTAAAAATGCAGCACGGACATCTTCTTTATCAATTCCGATTCCGTTGTCAGCGATTCGCATAAATGTAATGCCGCCTTCCTTGATCTCGACAGTTACAGCAGTCGCACCGGCATCAATTGCATTCTCAGCAAGCTCTTTGACTACGGATGCCGGACGTTCTATGACTTCCCCGGCGGCAATTTTATCAATTGTAATCTGGTCTAATACCTGTATCTTACTCATGGTCTACCACCTGTTTTTTAATTTGTTCTGAAGCTGATAAAGGGTATTGAGTGCTTCAATTGGTGTCAGGTTTCCAAGATCAAGCTCTTTTAACTCTTTTAATACGTCATCATCTTTCACTGTATCGAACAATGACATCTGAGCCAGATCCACGTCATCATATTTTTTCGTCTTAGGTTTTGGGGCACCCAAAACAGCAATATCTTTGATCCGGCTTGTAATATCCGTCTGAACCAGTTCTTCTACAATTTCCTTTGCCCGGTCAGTAACAGACTCCGGCACCCCGGCAAGTTTCGCTACCTGGATACCATAACTTTTGTCCGCACCACCTTTGACAATTTTTCTAAGGAAAATGATATCGTCGCCGTTCTCTTTAACAGCAATGCAATAGTTATTCACGTTATCTATTTTGCCTTCCAGCTCGGTCAGCTCATGGTAATGTGTGGCAAATAAAGTTTTAGCACCAAGAAGTTTGCTGTTACTGATATGTTCGATGACTGCCCAGGCAATGCTGAGCCCATCAAATGTACTCGTTCCACGACCAATTTCGTCAAGTATTAAAAGACTCTTGCTAGTGGCATTTCTTAAAATATTTGCGACTTCCGTCATCTCAACCATAAATGTACTCTGACCACTTGCCAGATCATCAGAAGCTCCTACACGGGTAAAAATACGGTCTACCAGACCGATGTCGGCTTTGGCGGCAGGAACAAAAGAGCCAATCTGAGCCATCAGGACAATCAGGGCTGTCTGGCGCATGTAGGTAGACTTTCCGGCCATGTTCGGTCCGGTTATAATTGCAATCCGGTCTTTTTTATCGTTCAGATATGTATCATTGGAAATGAACATATCATTTGGAATCATTTTCTCAACTACCGGGTGACGGCCCTCTTTGATGTCAATGACACCTTTTTCATTTATCTTCGGACGAACATAATTATTTTGCTCTGCAACAAGGGCCAGAGAAGCCAATGTATCAATCTGGGCGATCACTTTGGCAGTTTTCTGGACACGGACAACATCTTTGGCTACACGGCTCCGGATATCACTGTAAAGCTCATACTCCAGAGAATAAAGCTTATCTTCCGCACCGAGAATCGTATCCTCCAGTTCTTTTAATTCTGGAATAATATAACGCTCTGCATTGGCAAGGGTCTGCTTTCTTGTATAATAATCCGGAACCAGATCTTTAAAAGAATTGGTTACTTCCAGATAGTAGCCGAATACTTTATTGTATTTAATCTTTAGATTTTTGATGCCGGTTTTCTCACGCTCGTCACTTTCCAGTTTTGCAAGCCAGTCTTTCCCGTCAGACTTAGCCGAGCGGAGCTTATCGACTTCCGGATTATACCCGTCGCGGATAATACCGCCTTCCTTCATGGCAAGCGGCGGATCTTCTTTGATTGCATTTTTGATCAGTGTGCACAGATCTTCCAGCGTATCTAAATCTTCATAAAGTTCTTTCAAAAGCGGACTTGTCATCTCACTTAAAATATATTTGATATGTGGCAGCATAGAAAGAGAACTTTCAAATGCGATCATATCTCTCGGGTTTGCAGACTGATATGTAATCTTGCTGACCAGACGCTCAAGATCGTAGATTGGCGACAGATATTCCCGGATCTCTTCTCTTGAAATCGCGTTATCTAAAAGCTCATTGAGAGCATCCAGACGTTTCTCAATATCATATTTCTGAACCAGTGGCTGTTCAATATATTTTCGGAGATTTCTGGCACCCATGGCGGTTTTCGTCTTATCCAGTACCCAGAGAAGGCTCCCCCTCTTCTGCTTCTCTCTTAAAGTCTCACAAAGTTCAAGATTCCGTCTTGTAGCACTGTCGAGAAGCATATATTTTCCGGCAGCATATGGAATCAGACGTGACATATGAGAAAGAGATGTCTTCTGAGTCTCTTTCAGATAGATCAAAAGGGCTCCGGAAGCAATGATCCCACAGTCATAATCTGCAAGACCAAGACCAGTCAATGATCCGACTTTGAAATGTTCTTTTAATGTATCCTGACAGATTGCATCATCAAAATACCATGGATCCAGTGAATAAATGGTAATTCCAAGGCGGTTCTTCAAATCTTCGATGTTCATGCCACTCATGAAAAATGCTTCATTACAGATAAGCTCCGACGGCATAAGTTTATAGATTTCGTCAAACAGTTTTTCTTCTGTATTAATCTCCGTAACAAAATAATCGCCGGTCGTAACATCAGCGACAGACAACCCAAAACGATCTTCCATGTAAACAACACACATGATGTAGTTGTTCTTTGTCTCGTCTAATGCCTGCATATCCAGGTTTGTTCCAGGTGTGGCAATCCGGACAACCTCACGTTTGACGATTCCTTTTGCAGTTGCCGGATCTTCCATCTGTTCGCAGATGGCGACCTTGTAACCTTTAGATACGAGCCGGTTCAGATAACCGTCTACTGCATGGAACGGGACACCGCACATCGGTGCACGTTCTTCCAGTCCACAGTTTTTTCCGGTAAGGGTGATGTCCAGTTCTTTTGATGCTACCAATGCATCATCAAAGAACATCTCATAGAAATCTCCCAGTCTATAAAATAAAATGCAGTCTTTGTATTCTTCTTTTGTTTTCATATACTGCTGCATCATAGGTGTTAATTCAGCCACTTTTTTATCTCCTCTTGTGTAATACTTGTGAATTCAGGAATGCCATTGTCAATCTCGAAACTTCGGCATCTTTATATTATAACATCTCATCCTGTTTCATGAAAGTCGAAATTTTAGACAAACAGGAAAAGATTAGTTATCACTACCTGCCACATGTTTATCAAATATCAAAACGGATGATGTAACACTACCAAATGCGGTAATGTGGTATTGGTTCTCTATAGAACCAATGGAGCAGATATCCGGACAGAAGGATACCCATAGTACATAAAAAAGAAAAAATAAGCGCAAAGGGAAGACAAATCTGCCCCCATAACTGCAATGGCATATCCGAATAATCCCAAACTGCCAGGTGATACCATTTGTTTACGATAATTCCAGTGATAAATTCCATACTCACAACAAAGATCGTACAACGTGTAATCTGTCTTGGCAGAGCATCCTGCCATTCTGTCAGCCGTCCCTGCCATGTAAAAAACTGCATACACAGTCCGCCAAGCATGAACATACTTATATGTGAAAAACCGCGAAATAAGACTTCAATCCCATAATAAATACATCCTCCGACAGCCCATAGTACAAGATATTCACTTATATTTTTTAAATAAATGTTTTTCTTTGATAAGCTATTCTTCATATAAAAACGCCCTCACTATCTGTTCTTACAAAATAGTGTGAGCGTTTTCTACTCGTTTTATCAATATCATCACTGGTATATTTTTCTATACCTGTTCTCCAATATAATAGAAGCCTTTACATTGATCCAGCTTCACATTGACATAATCGCCGATCATAGATGCATCTCCCTGGAAATGAACAAGAATGTTATTGCTGAGTCGTCCGGTCACCATATGGTCATCATGGTCACTGACAGATTCAACCAGCACTTCCTGAATGGTTCCTTCGTGTACAGCACATACCTCTGCTGCAATTGTCTGAACTTCTTTCAGGAGACGGTCAAAACGATCTTTTACAACATCCTCCGGAACCTGATCTTCCATTGTGGCAGCAGGCGTTCCGGTTCTCTTGGAGTAGATAAATGTAAACGCACTGTCGTATCGCACTTTTCTTACAATATCTAAAGTTTCCAGGAAGTCCTCTTCTGTCTCACCAGGAAATCCGACAATAATATCTGTTGTCAGAGAGATATCCGGCACAGCGGCACGGATTTTATCTACCAGTTCCAGATACTGTTCTTTTGTATAATGGCGGTTCATCTTCTTTAAAATACGACTGCTTCCGGATTGTACGGGAAGATGAAGGTGTTTACAGATTTTTTTACTCTTACTCATCACTTCAATCAATTCATCAGAAAGATCTTTTGGGTGGGAAGTCATAAAGCGGATTCGATGAAGTCCCTCAATTTGCTCGATTTTTTGTAGTAGTTCTGCAAAGGACAACGGTTCTTCCAAGTTCTTTCCGTAAGAATTTACATTTTGTCCAAGAAGCATAACTTCTGTAACACCATCAGCTACAAGACGTTCGATTTCCCGCACAATTGCTTCTGGTTTACGGCTTCTCTCACGTCCTCTTACATATGGCACGATACAGTAACTACAGAAATTATTGCAGCCAAACATAATGTTGACTCCGGATTTAAAGGAATATTTCCTGTCGTTTGGAAGATCTTCGACAATCTTATCAGTATCTTTCCAGATATCAATGACCATGCGGCCACCTTCGTAAACTGCAGTAATTAGTTCCGCAAATTTATAAATGTTATGTGTGCCGAAAATAAGATCTACGAAGCGATAGCTTGTACGAAGTTTTTCTACAACTTCCGGTTCCTGCATCATACAGCCGCACAAGGCAATCTTCATATGTGGATTTTTCTTTTTATGTGACTTTAACTGGCCAAGGCGTCCGTAAACTCTTGTATTCGCATTTTCCCGGACAGTACATGTATTAAAGATTACAAAATCTGCCTCTTCTTCAGCCGCTTCTTCGTAGCCTATTTCAAGTAGAATTCCACGTAATTTTTCCGAATCGCGCGCATTCATCTGACACCCAAAGGTTGTGACGCAGAAAGTCATCGGCCTTCCTGCTTCTTCTGCTTCTTTTCTTACGTATTCTTTCGCTTTTTCTATGAAATAATATTGTCTTTCCGGTTCCTTATGAGGTACAGGATCAGACAAATTGATTCCTGATGTTATCGTATTCATAATCAATCCCTTTCAACGTATCTGTAATAGATGTTTTCGTGATTTCGCGGTCTTCGCATAGTGCGTCCAGCGATGGATATTTATCTCTGAGTTCTGTATTGATCACGCTAAGAAGCATGACTGGATCTTTTGGTAATTCCATATATAATATTATCCTTCCTGATAAATGTTTGTTTCTGTCACAAGAAGCTGTGGCTTAATATCTTGTTCCTCTGCCGGTACTTCAAATAAGACTTGCATATCAAAAGCCAGTGCCAGTGTATGAAGCTGAGGATGTGACTCCAGATATCGGTCATAATAACCGCCTCCATAGCCGACACGATTGCGGTTTGTATCAAAGGCAACTCCTGGCATGATCATAAGTCCGTCGTCTGCCGATGCAGGTATTCCGGCATCGGGCTCGAGAATACCATAAGCACCAGGTTTTAATTCATCAAAAGAAGTAATTTCATAAAAATCCATTGTTTTGCCGTGAACTTTCGGAACCCAGACAGTTTTTCCGAGTTTCCAGGCTTCCAGCATAAGTGGCCGAGTCCCCACTTCCCCTCCGAAATCTATATAACAATAAATATCTGTTGCTTCCCGGAATACATCCAGTTCGCATGTCTTACGACAGATTTCAGCCGTCTGTGACTGCCAGATAATTGGATCCAGTTCTTTGCGTTGCTTACGGATAATCTGCCTAATGGACTTTTTTGTTTCCATATTTTTCACCTAGATTCGTAATACTTCCATCTGCCTCTTTGACAGAAATGTTGTCAAGCTGTCCCCTAAGATTACGGCGGACGCTGTCAATATATTCTTTTCTTAAGATAAGCTGTTCTTTTAATTCTGCATCACTTAATCCGACCTCTTTGGATTTGTGATAGAGTTCATTAATACGGGCAATTTTGCTTTCGTCCATGTGCTTTCGTTCCTTTCTTAATAAAGACGTCATCTATTTATCTTACACTATCCGGAACAAGAAGTCTACAGAAAAATCAACGATACATTTGTACATTCGTTGTATATTTACGATATTTCTGTTGTATACATTAACTGGAATAATTTTCGAGAAAGCCATAAAGCTCAGCGGTACTTTCAATATACTTTCCATTTCTGATTTCCTGTCTTAAAAGTTCTGGGAGTTCATCATAATGAATGTCTGTATACTCATAAGGTGTTTTCTTATCGCTGAAATACACAACAATGTATCCATTCACTTCCATCAGATAATAGCAGTCATTTTTGGAAGCCTTGCTGCCGGTCGTGACAGAAGATGAATCCTCATTTTCCATGGTCTGCTGCTCTTCTATTTTTAGTTTTTCAGCTCTCGCCTTTGCTTTTTGATAACTGAACTGATATGCAAATGTCATGGCGATGATCAGGCATGCACAACAACTTAAAAAGCCAATACTGTACTTACTTTTCATGGAAATATCTCCTTTTTAAGTACAGTATTGACTTTATTATTTACTTCTATTCATGATCCGTGTCATGCAGCATTAAGAACAGCCTAGGAACGGAATAAATGAGCTTTCTTGCATATTTTGACTAACATTGGTCCCTTTGGCATGGAAGATAGCTCTTTTTCTGTTACACCGCCAAGAAGTACAAGCGCAACACCGTAAACTGCAACAGCAACACACAATGCAATGACAGTTGCAATTCTTGTCCCTACGAACAATTCAAATAACAAATGTACAACAAGTGTAACGATCCCCATAATGATCGAGGCAATTGCCGGTATGACAAATGTTTTCTTCTGCTCCTGAACATATCCGATTCGTTCTCTCAATGCATGTGCATTTAAAATACAGGTAGAAAGAGAAAAAACAATCTTGCTCAAAACAACTGCATAAATGCCCCATTTGAAAACAACCATCATAAGGAACAGGGAGATGATATGTATAACAAGAGAGATGGCGGCACTCTTTACCGGTACCATCATATTATCGAGTCCCTGAAGCACTGCATTCGTTACAGTAGAAAGATTGTAAAATACAACAGAGATTGCTCCCATCTGTAATAATACACCGCCAAGAGTATTATTCTCTGTAAAGAATAATAAATCCAGAAGTGGTTTTGCCAGTACGATAAATCCGGCTGCACATGGAATCGCAATAATCATATTAAAACGCGTAAAAATATCAATCTTTTCATGAACCTGTCTGCGGTTTCCGGTCTTTGCTGTAAGTACAATGCTTGGGATCAAGGAGGATCCAAAGGCACTGGAAATCGCAAGAGGCACATTCATCAGTGTATCGTATTTTCCGGTTACAATACCAAGAAGGGCGGCATATTCGCTTTCTTTATGTCCCTGAATAGACATAATTGTCCCAAACATAGCATTATCTACAACACCACAAAGATTGTAGACCGTTGCACTTAAAATAACAGGTGCAATCGTTAATAGAAGCACTTTAAAAACTCTCTTATAACTTTCAGTTTTATTTCCACGATCACGCTCCATCTGACGGCGGAATTTCTTCCGGAAAGCTAAAAATAAGAAAAATAAAAATAATAACGCAGCAAGTGCTCCCATCACGGTACCTAGTGTACCGCCAGATGCTGCATAAGCCGCACCATAAGAATCATTATTTTTCTGGGCAGCAACTTCTTTACCAACCTTAAGGAGCATGTAAGCACCGACTACGCTGACAACTGCATTGACAATCTGTTCGATGATCTGGGAAACAGCCGTCGGAACCATGGATCCATTTCCCTGGAAAAATCCACGGAATACACCAAGGATTGCCACGATCAGAATGCACGGAGCCAGTACTCGCAAAGCTAACGTACTCATTTTCATTGCCATCAGATTCGATGCGATAAAATCAGCGCCAAAGAATATGATGGCACCGACGATACCGCCTGCTGCAATTGCAAATGTCATGGCACCCCGAAAGACGCGATATGCATTTTTATATTGTCCTGTTGCAAGTCTTGCAGAGACAAGCTTGGATACTGCAAGGGGCAGACTGTAAGAAGTCAGTGTAAGTGCAATTGCGTAAATCTGAAACGCGACTCCGTAGTAGCCCATACCTTTATCACCCAGTATATTTACGAGGGGAATTCGGTACACTGCTCCGATAATTTTAGTTATGACTCCGGCTATAGCCAGAATGGAACCCTGAACGAGAAAGTTCTTCCCGGTTTCACTTTTGTTTTCACTCATAATTTACTCCATGTTAACGTAATATATTTAGCTCATTTAAAATTTCACGCTGAAGAGTCTCCATTTCAATACGTTCCTCTTCTTCCATATGATCATAACCGGAAAGATGAAGGACCGAGTGTGCAATCAGGAATGCGTATTCACGTTTGACGGAATGACCGTATTCTTCAGCCTGTGCGATGACTTTTTCTTTGGAAATCACAATATCTCCAAGCAGAAGCTCACCTGTCTCCGGATCGAAGCAGTCTTCTTCGCTTTCAAAATGAGAGAAGTCTCCCGGAGTTTCATATTCCAGCATCGGGAAAGAAAGTACATCTGTTGCACGATCAATGTTACGGAAATCCCGGTTCATCTCATGAATCTCATCGTTCATAGTGAGTAAGAGATTGACCTGAACTTCATATGGACAATGAATATATTCCAATGCGCCATTTATGACTTCACGGGCAAGCGCCTGGCAATCAAAAGGGAGCTTTAATGCTCCTTCTTCTTCATAAAATAATGTCATGATTTTCTCCTTTTCTCTCGGCTGCGATTTCTTGATTTGTTCTGTGTCTTTGTCTCGTATTCTTCGTAAGCTTTTACAATTTTCTGGACAAGCGGATGGCGGACAACATCTTTGCTTGTAAGACGGCATACTCCAATGTCATTGATCTTGCCGACAACACGGACAGCTACATCAAGTCCGGAAGTCTGACCACTTGGCAAATCCTTTTGTGTCTCATCACCGGTAATTACAACTTTTGAGCCAAATCCAATTCTTGTTAAAAACATCTTCATCTGCGCCGGAGTTGTGTTCTGAGCCTCGTCCAGAATGATGAATGCATTGTCTAATGTACGACCACGCATGTATGCAAGTGGTGCAACTTCAATCAGCCCTTTTTCAGAATTTTTTAAAAAGCTTTCTGCTCCCATAATCTGATAAAGAGCATCATAAAGCGGACGCAGATAAGGATCGATCTTGCTTTGCAGATCTCCCGGAAGAAATCCAAGCTTTTCTCCCGCCTCAATGGCAGGCCTTGTCAGAATGATTCTTCCAACTTCATTATTTTTAAATGCAGTGATTGCCATAGCCATGGCCAGGTATGTCTTTCCTGTTCCGGCAGGACCTAGTCCAAAGACAATCATTTTTTTCCGAATTTCATCTACATACTGTTTTTGCCCAAGTGTCTTTGGCTTTATCGGCTTCCCCTGTAAGGTGTGACAGATAATATCTTTATCAATTTCCAAGACATTATCTTCACTGTCTTCCATGACAAGTGCCAGCGTATAATTCACATTTTGTTCTGAAATCGTGTTACCTCGACGGGATAATTCAAGAAGCTGTGAGAGTACATTTCTTGCGCGCTCTACAGCATTGCTGTCCCCCATGATCTTGACAACACCATCTCTGGAAATCAGTGTCACATGAAGGGAGCGCTCAATCTTTTTTGCAAAAGCATCAAATTGCCCGAATACATTTGCTTCATGCTCAGCCGGGATTTCAAGAACAGTTTCCATAATTCCCATATATCTTATTCTCCTAATTGTTCAATTTGTTCTTCCGGATCATTCGGAAGCTGCGGAATCTCAGATTGTCGGGACTGTCCGGTATTGCAGATGATGGTCAGTGTACCAGATATAGCTCCCTCTTTTGACCCTGTGTCTATTTTAACATCATTCTGAATAATTTCTACCCCCTTTTTATCTAAATCTTCACAATATCTTAAGAAATATCTGTTCAATTTGTCTTGAAGCTGTTGATCTGTATATTTTTTCATAACAGGTTTATAAGGGGTCAGACCTACAACGCCGATATATACCGGCAGATAAAAATGATCTAGAAGTTTCAGCCGTGACTCCATTGTGCTTTTTGAATAGTGTTCATACGGAGACCAGATGAAAAATGGTGACAGACGATATTTACCAATGCGAAAATACAGATAGAACAAACGGGGGAACTTTACACTTGTTTTTTTTACGTATTTTCTGGGCAAAGTATTCTCGTAATGAATCTGAGTCTGGATGAAAATATCAGCATCTGAATGACAGGACTCATATCCTGTGATCTCTTTTGCATCATTAAGAATAGGAATCTGACCGGAAACAAGAATATCACCGGGATTTACAGATGTTCCCTCCCGCACCATAGGAATACCTTTTCGAGTGATAATGCGTACAATAGTCCCTGTGCAATCTGAAACAAGGTCCGTCCCAGCATCAGAATTTGGATATATATCCTCTTTTATATCTGTTTTATTATCTGTTTTATTATCTATTTTAGCATCTTCGTTTTCTTTGATTTGAATGATCAGTCTGGTTCCCTCTATAGATGCAGATACCCAGATGATGTCGTCAAATCCTTTCCGAATATCTTTTACAATACGGTCGCAATCAATGTTTCCGCGCCGTATGCCGGTATTCACATGATTCTCCTTTAGAAATGTTCTTATGACTTCTTCGGTCTGTGTATGTGTGCCAAGGATTTCAATATCCCAGATATAACCAGACATTATCAATAGCAAAACGGTGGCAGCAAATATGCCAGCAAAGAAAAGCTTGCGTCTTCGATGGTCAAACAGATAAAAAGGAAGTCCATATTTTTTTACAATCGTAATTTTTGTGGAAGTTTTATGAGAAATGTGACGCAGCTTTTTGAAATCTTTTACCCATAGATTCATTTCGTAAGAGCCATCGCTGGCTGATAAATCCCAGATTTTTATTTTCCGGTAATTGCATGCGTTAATAAAACGTTCCATACGATGACCGGTAATCCGGATTCTTACATATCCTCGAATATATTGATACATTTTTAAAAGCAATGAATGAATCCCCCACCTTATGTCTGATATTCAATATTCTGAATTTTCCCCGTAATTTTCATATCATCATTTGTATAAGAATCAACTTGAAGGTGCTTTCCGGTAATTCGTATCTGACCGATTTTTGTCTGAACTCTAACGAGTTGATCTGTATATTCAATCAGTCCCCGATAATTTTCAATTCGCATTTCAGAATGTCCCAGAATTTCAACATTAGGCATTCCAAGAACAACATCTTCTGGAAATTTGGATGCTTTGGCAGCTTTTCTTTTGCTATTTTCCAAATCTATACTCATAAAACTCCATTTTTCAATTTATGAAAATATCGTTTGTAATAATGTATGAATGAAGGTATGTCTTTCATTACTGAAGTAAAAAAGAAACACACAGCTTTAAAATATCATAAGCTATATGTTTCTTTTATCAAATTATAAATTGGTATTATTAAAATGCTCCAAGACGTTCTCTGGCATTCTCTACACGCTCAGCAGTCGGAGGATCAATTCCTTCTAATGGATACTCCATACCAAGTTCTTTCCATTTGTATGCACCAAGTGTATGATATGGTAGAACTTCTACGCGTTCTACATTATGAAGAGTCAGAATGAATTCATGCAGTCTGTCCAGATATTCATCTTTGTCGCTGCGCTTAGGAACAAGAACATGTCTGATCCAGACAGGCTTCTTCATATCAGACAGATAAGTTGCCAGATCTAAGATGTTTTTATTCGTATGCCCTGTCAGACGTATATGCTCCTTTTCATCAATGTGTTTGATGTCAAGCAAAATGAGATCTGTATATTGCATTAATTCATTAAATTTGCTAAAGAAAGGTTCTTCTCTTGTGAAAGGATTACCACTTGTATCTAGTGTTGTATGAATTCCATTTTCCTTTGCTTTTTTAAAAAGTTCAGTCAGAAAATCAATTTGAAGAAGCGGTTCACCACCACTGACAGTAATGCCACCTTCATTCCCCCAGTAAGAACGATATCTGAGGGCTTTTTTGATCAGGTCATCCGTAGAAGTCAGTGTACCTGTTTTCATATTCCATGTATCTGGGTTATGACAGAACTGACAACGCATGGGACATCCTGCAGTAAAAATGACAAAGCGAACTCCTGGTCCATCTACAGAACCAAAACTTTCTGTGGAATGAATGTATCCTTCCATAATAACAATCTCCTATCTATATATTTTTAAAATGTATTTTCAATAATGGTTTATTATTTTGAAAATTTACATAATTAATTATAAGACCCCGCGAAGAGCATTGTCAAACACGAGGTCTTATATGTGTGAAAATTACATTTCTTTATGGCATGTTCTGGAAATTACATCTAACTGCTGCTCGCGAGTCAGGTCGATGAATTTTACAGCGTATCCAGATACACGGATTGTAAAGTTTGCGTACTCTGGTTTCTCTGGATGCTCCATAGCATCGATCAGTTTCTCTGTACCAAATACATTGACATTCAGATGATGAGCTCCCTGATCAAAGTATCCATCTAATACGTGTGCAAGGTTCACACTTCTCTCTTCATCATTGTGTCCAAGTGCTCCTGGGCTGATTGTCTGTGTATTAGAAATTCCATCTAATGCAAGTTCATATGGAAGCTTAGCAACAGAGTTCAAGGAAGCAAGAAGTCCTGCTTTTTCTGCACCGTATGATGGGTTAGCTCCTGGAGATAATGGCTCTCCTGCTTTTCTTCCATCTGGAAGGGATCCTGTAGCCTTACCATATACAACGTTTGATGTAATTGTAAGGATAGATGTTGTCGGTGTAGAATCTCTGTAAGTATGGCATTTGCTCAGTTTGTGCATGAATTTCTTCAGAAGCCAAACTGCAATGTCATCTGCACGGTCATCATCATTACCATATCTTGGGAAATCTCCCTCGATTTCAAAGTCAACAGCAATTCCGTCCTCGTCACGGATTGGTTTAACCTTTGCGTATTTGATAGCGCTTAAGGAATCTACTACATGTGAGAATCCTGCGATACCTGTAGCAAATGAACGTTTTACATCTGTGTCGATGAGAGACATCTGTGCTGCCTCATAATAATATTTATCATGCATGTAGTGGATCATGTTCAGTGTGTCAACGTACAGTTTAGACAGCCACTCCATCATCTCGTCATATTTAGCAAGTACTTCATCGATATCAAGGTACTCAGATGTAATTGGCTGGTAGTTTGGTCCAACCTGTGCTTTTGTCTTCTCATCAACACCACCGTTGATTGCATACATTAAGCATTTTGCAAGGTTTGCACGAGCTCCGAAGAACTGCATCTCTTTACCAGTCTCTGTGGCAGATACGCAGCAGCAGATGCTGTAGTCATCACCCCATACCGGACGCATAACATCGTCATTTTCATACTGGATAGAACTTGTCTCAACAGAAATGCGAGCAGCAAATTTCTTGAAGTTCTCTGGCAGTCTTGAAGAATAAAGGACTGTTAAGTTCGGCTCTGGAGAAGGTCCCATGTTCTTTAATGTGTGAAGGAAACGATAATCGTTCTTTGTTACCATAGAACGTCCATCTTGTCCAAGTCCGGCTACTTCCAGAGTTGCCCATGTAGGATCTCCTGAGAACAGTTCATTGTAAGAAGGAATTCTTGCGAATTTAACCATACGGAACTTCATTACAAGGTGATCAATTAATTCCTGAGCTTCTTTCTCTGTAAGCTTACCGTTTTTAATATCACGATCAATATATATATCAAGGAAAGTAGACACACGTCCAACACTCATAGCAGCACCGTTCTGAGTCTTGATTGCTGCAAGATAACCAAAGTATAACCACTGTACAGCCTCTTTTGCATCTTTTGCAGGCTGTGAAATGTCATAACCGTAAGCAGCAGCCATTTCTTTCATATCACGAAGTGCTCTCATCTGATCAGCAAGCTCTTCACGAAGACGGAAGTCTGTACCTTTCATGCCGTGTCTTGCGTAACGCTCAAAATCATACTGTTTTTTCTCAAGAAGAAAATCAATTCCGTACAGAGCTACACGACGATAATCACCAACGATACGTCCACGTCCATAAGTATCCGGAAGACCTGTAATAATCTTGTTGTGACGAGCTTTCTTCATCTCTGGTGTATAGATGTCGAATACTCCCTGGTTGTGTGTTTTATGATATTTAGTAAAGATTTCATGCAGTGCCGGGTTTGGCTCATATCCATAAGTTGTACAAGCCTGCTCTGCCATCTTAATTCCACCGTAAGGCATGAATGCTCTCTTCAGAGGCTTGTCTGTCTGAAGACCTACAACCTGCTCAAGGTCTTTCATACTCTCATCGATATACCCTGGGCCATATGCTGTCAGTCCGGATACAACTTCTGTTTCCATATCAAGAACGCCGCCTTTTGCACGCTCCTCTTTCTGAAGTTCCTGAAGTCTTCCCCACAATTTGTTGGTTGCCTCAGTTGGTCCCTCCAGGAAAGATTCATCTCCATCATATGGAGTGTAGTTGTCCTGAATAAAACTTCTTACGTCTACAGAGTGTGTCCAGTTTCTTCCTTTAAATCCTGCCCACTGTTCGTACTGTGCCATATCTTTACGTCTCCTTTTCCTAAAGTGTTATTTCTTTTTACGGGCACAGTATAGCATCGGTTTTTTTCGATTGCAAGTATTTAAATGAGTACAATTCATCAAAAAGCGCTTGTACTTGATTTTGTGCAATTTCACTGAGAAATTGCATTTTAGAGAGTACAATTCATGTGTTTTGTATGTAATTTTATACAAGAAATATTTGTTAAACTATTGACAAATTCAAATGAAAGTAATACGGCTATCCTCAAAATATATGATATCATAATTTAGATTTTTTCCTGATATCCGCATATGTAAATGATAAAAATGCTGTTCAGATATAAGAAAAAGAAGCATGAAACATCTTAAATGGATTTTCATACTTCTTTTTTCTTACGACAAATACTTTTTTAAGAGTATCAAAAATACAACTTTAAACTTGTATTCTTGCCGCTGCATCATCGCTAATTGCGATTCTTTTGTGTTTGTTCCCGATAATCAGACCACCATTGAACTTTTCAAAGACCCGGATTTCACTGCCCTCCTCAATCTGACAGTTACGGATGATATTCAAAACCTCCGGGAGACCGAACATCCATTTGATGGTATATACTTTACCGGGTGCTGCTGTTGACAAAGCCTGCATACTCACACCTTCTTCGCTTTTTTCTTATTGTAGACCGAGGAATAAATGTTAGTCAACAGCAACACTATGCATAGATTTATATTACATGAAGTCCTTTTAAGGAAACATCAAGAATCGGTGCAGAATGGGTCAGTGCTCCACTGGAAATATAATCCACACCAAGTCCGGTCAGTTTTTCAATATTTTCCTTTGTAACATTTCCGGAACATTCTGTCTCGGCACGTCCATCAATGATTAATAAAGCTTCTTTCATCTCGTCATAAGACATGTTGTCTAACATAATGATGTCTGCACCTGCTTCTACCGCTTCCTTTACCATGTCAAGATTTTCTACTTCCACCTCGATTTTCCGAACAAACGGTGCATAATCCTTTGCCATCTGTATTGCTTTTGTGACGCTTCCGGCTGCACCAATATGATTATCCTTCAAAAGGACGCCATCAGATAGATTATAGCGGTGATTATATCCGCCTCCGACGCGAACTGCATATTTTTCGAAAATACGCATATTCGGAGTTGTTTTTCTTGTATCCAAAAGTTTCGTTTTAGTTCCGGCAAGCAATTTTGCAACGGAATTCGTGTATGTGGCAATTCCGCTCATACGTTGAAGATAATTTAAAGCTACCCTTTCTCCAGACAACAGAACTCGAATATCTCCGGTCACTACAGCAAGAAGCTCTCCCATTTTTACTTCATCACCGTCTTTTTTATAAAATTGTACCTTTGTTTTTTCGTCTAAAAGTTCAAAAACACGCTGGAACACATCCAGACCGGCTATGATTCCATCTTGTTTGCAGATCAGGTTAACTTTTCCTTGAACAACTTCTTTCATGACTGAATTTGTGGTTACATCTTCGCTTGATATATCTTCTCTTAAGGCTTCTTCGATGAGATGGTCAGCCTGTAGTTTCATTGTAATTGTATTCATGACTCTTTGAAAATCTCCTTTTTTATAGCATTTTATTACTGTTTTATGCGGTTGCCTTATTCATCTGTTTTTCAGACATGATTTTCCTGGCGGCTCTTTTAGCAAATACAAGACTCTCCAAAAGAGAATTGCTTGCAAGTCGGTTCTTTCCATGAACACCGTTGCAACTTGTCTCTCCTACTGCATATAAATTTGGCATAGATGTATGACTATCGGAGTCAACCCAGATTCCCCCCATAAAGTAATGCTGAGCCGGCACGACTGGAATCCACTCTTTTGTCGCATCATAACCTTCTTCCAGGCAATGCTGGTAGATATTCGGAAAATGACTTAGGATTATTTCCTTTGGAATCTTTTCTAATGACAGCCACACATGATCTGTCCCATCCTTCTTCATCTGTTCCTGAATGGCTTTTGTGACAACATCTCTTGGGAGCAGTTCGTCTATAAATCGATTTCCGTTTTTATCATACAGAAGAGCGCCTTCACCACGCACAGATTCGGAAATCAAAAATCTGCGTCCCGTTTTTTTAGAATAAAGTGTTGTTGGATGGATCTGTACATAATCTAAATGTTCCAGTCTGATGCCATGCTTTTTTGCAATATCAATGGCATCTCCAGTTAAATGCGGAAAGTTTGTAGAATGCTTATAACGGCCTCCGATACCGCCGCTTGCAAAAATAGTCTGATCAGCGTGGATATAAATCTTTTTATGATCAGATGTTTCAGCCTCAATCCCGGCACATGCCCCTTTGGAAATAAGGATGTCAGTCATCGGCGTATATTCCATAATCTGGATATTTTTACGTGTCTTTATCTGTGCAAGAAGCTTACTTGTGATTTCTTTACCAGTAATATCTTCATGAAACAGAATTCGAGGTCTGGAATGGGCGCCTTCTCTTGTGTACAGAAGTTTACCATCTTCCTTTGCAAAATCCACACCATACCTGATCAGATCATGAATTACATCCTGTGAACCACGGATCATAATATCTACAGACTCTTTCCTGTTTTCATAATGACCAGCCCGCATTGTGTCTTCGAAATAACTGTCATAATCATCGTCATCATGTAACACACAGATTCCTCCTTGTGCGAGAAATGAATCGCTGCTTTCAAGATCTGATTTTGTAATCATAATAATGGATAAATCTTCGGACAGATTCAGGGCTGAAAAGCAGCCGCCTACGCCTGTGCCGACAATGACCACATCGGCTTGCAAATTATTTTCCTTACTATCACTTACATTTTTCATATTATCTGTTTGATTCATATTCAAATGCCTACTTTCCAAGCTCTAACATACGTTCCAGAGGTTTTTTTGAATTTTCACGAAGGCTGTCACTGACATGAACTTCGTTCTTGCCGGTCTTCAATACATGAAGCACTTTTTCCAAAGTATTCTTTTTCATGTTCGGACATACCGGAACAGTCTTTGGATAGTAAAAATGTTTATCCGGATTATTCTGAACGAGTTTATAGTGTACCCCCTCTTCTGTACAGATGATAAATTCATTACATGGACTTTCCGTTGCATATTTAATAATTCCTGAAGTACTTCCTATATAATCGGATAATTTTAATACTTCTGTATTACATTCCGGGTGAGATAACACCAGTGCATCCGGGTGTTCTTCTTTTGCTTCGCGGACTTCATCGGCTTCCATACGCTCATGTGTCGGACAGAATCCTTCATTATAGATAAAATGCTTCTCCGGAACTTGATCTGCTACAAAATGAGCCAGATTCCGGTCCGGAATAAAGTAGATATTCTTATTCGGTAACGCTTTTACTATCTTGACAGCATTTGCTGACGTTACACATACATCGGAATATTCTTTTAAAGCTGCTGTAGAATTAATATAGCAGACCACTGCTACATCTTTATACTCTTCGCGGACTTTTTTAATGGATTCTACATCTGCCATATGTGCCATCGGGCAGTCAGCAGTCGGATCCGGCATCAGAACAGTTTTGTCCGGATTTAAGATCTTTGCGCTCTCGCCCATAAAAGAAACGCCGCAAAATACAATCGTACTCTCAGAAAGCTCTGTTGCAACACGGCTTAGATAGAAAGAATCTCCTATGTAATCTGCAATATCTTGAACTTCAGGTCTGACATAATAATGAGCCAGGATCACTGCATTTTTTTCTTGTTTTAGTTTTTGTATTTCTTCTACAATTGTCATATGTTTTTCCTCCCATATGATCTGAAATTTCATTGCAGACAATTATAACATATGTTTTTACATGTGACAAGACAGTAAGTAATTATTGACAAACAAGAAATAAAGACTATACTAAAGCTGAACATAATATGCTATATATGTATAATTAAAATATCAAACATACATAATTTATATGGCTGCAAAAATATTTATACTAAGCTGACGATATGGTTAGTTCAGTGAAGAAAGAAGTGATTTATATGCAAGTGATCCACAAAAATCACATGGAAATTTTATGGCATGATTATGCAGAAGCAATTGATGATATCCCGATTACAAGTGCCGGAATTATTGAAAAATCTTCTGTGATTGGACGGACAGGTCTTATGCTTCTGTCATGTGGAACCGGAGCCTGGCGTGTCAGACAATCTATGAATACACTCGCAGAACAGTTAGGGTTGACTTGTACTGCAGACATCGGATTAATGTCTATTGAATACACCTGTTTCGATGGAGAGGAATGTTACTCTCAGTCCTTATGTCTTACAAACACAGGAGTAAATACATCAAAACTGAATCGTCTGGAACAGTTTATTAATAAATTTTCATCCGAAGGTGTATACATGACTGGTGAGGAATTACATTCTCATCTGGATCAGATTGAAAAAATACATGGTCTCTACTCTCCGACCGCACTTGGTTTTGCAGCCGCACTTGCCTGTGGCGCATTTACCTTTTTACTTGGAGGCGGACCGGTAGAAATGTTTTGTGCATTTGCAGGTGCCGGTATCGGGAATTTTGTCCGATGCAAACTGGGGAAGCATCATTTTACACTATTTTTATGTATCTTCGCTTCTGTAACATCAGCCTGTCTGGTCTATGCGGGATTATTTGAAGTGATGAAACTGATACTCGGGGTGTCAGAACAACATGAAGCAGGATATATTTGTTCTATGTTATTTATCATTCCAGGATTCCCATTCATTACCAGCGGTATTGACCTTGCAAAATTGGATATGAGATCAGGTCTGGAACGATTAACTTATGCAATCATTATTATCACTGTTGCAACAATGACTGCCTGGATTATGGCACTTGTCTTAAAATTGCAGCCGGTGGATTTTCTAACATTAAATTTGCAAGTCCCGGTACAAATTCTCTTCCGACTGGCAGCAAGCTTTTGTGGAGTTTTCGGATTCTCTGTTATGTTTAACAGTCCAAGAAAACTGGCAGCTACAGCCGGATGTATCGGAGCAGTTGCCAATACTCTTCGTCTGGAAATGGTGGACCTTGCAAATATGCCCCCAGCTGCTGCTGCATTTATCGGCGCGCTTGTCGCAGGAATTCTTGCTTCTATGATTAAAAATGTTGCGGGATTTCCAAGAATATCCGTAACGGTACCTTCTATAGTGATTATGGTACCTGGCCTTTATTTGTACCGTGCTATTTATAATCTGGGAATCATGTCCCTGCATACATCAGCAGAGTGGTTCGCTGCCGCATTTATGATCATACTTGCATTGCCGCTTGGATTGATTTTTGCAAGGATTTTGACAGATAAAACATTTCGTTATTGCACGTAAATTCAAAGATTCGACTCTCAATTATATAAGTTCACTTGTCACTTATATAATTGGGAGTCTTCTCAACTGAACTAAAAGAGGAACCGTTCATTTTCAAGTGAATAGTTCCTCTTTCTTATAGATTATATGACAAATTATTCTTTATATTGATAAACAATCTTCTTTGCTGTCTCAATATGTTTTTCCAGTCGTTCTGAAAAATGTGTAAATGGAAGAAAAACTCCAAGTTCATCAAAATGCTCGCCTTTTTCTTCAAGACGTTCTTGTCCATAATAAACAATGGATTTTGGCAATTCTTCCTGCAATTGCATAACCAGATCCATAACGGCGACATAAGACTGAGCTTCAGTCTCTTTCATTTTGATAGTATCCGGCAGTTCATATACAAGCAAAACACCTAACTGCTCTCCCATTCGATAATCTTTTACTTCCATAGTCACTTCATCATAACAATGCCTTTTTCGATATCCTTCTGCCAGATACATTTTCACATCATCATTTTGTGCGTAGACTTTTTGGAATTTATGATATATTTTGTCAGGTACAGCTTTCTTGCAATCATTTAACAGATTGCCGGATCCATCCGTTAAAATATAAGGATTGGTATGTCCGTCAGCATTAAAACGAAACGGAACAAGGTATGCATTTCTAAGAAGATCGAACATGCTGTGCTGACAGATTGCCAGAAGGAAAGCGGTCAGATCTTTATTCTTATAAGCGTCAAATAAAGCTTTTGCAAATTTCTCCGGCGGCAATACTTCTCCTGAATATTCGCCGTCAGATTCTACTGATTCATAAAATGTTTCCATCAACCGTTCGCATGCCTGCGAATTTTCCAGAATTTTGTCAAATAAGTATTCTGCTTTTTCTTCTCTTGGAAATATGGTTGCCATTGTTATTCATCCCTTTTCTTATTGATTTTTTATCTGCTATATATTATAGTTGTCTTACGTTAAAATGTAAAAGATATATTTAGTATCATGGATATATCAATTTGGAATGAGAGGACTAGATATGATTACTTACGATTATTACCGCATATTTTATTTTGTAGCACGTTATAAGAGCTTTACAAAAGCAGCAAAAATGCTTGGCAACAATCAGCCCAATATTACACGCTGCATGAATATCCTGGAGCAAGAATTAAAATGCACTCTTTTCCTACGGTCTAACCGTGGTATTTCGTTAACACCAGAGGGAAAGAAATTATATGAGCATGTAGCAATTGCATATGAACAGTTACAGATTGGCGAAGAAGAAATCCGTCAGAATGGTGAACTGGAGAATGGATTAGTATCCATCGGTGCCAGCGAAAACGCGCTGAGACTGGTACTACTTTCAAGACTTGAAAAATTTCATGAACAATATCCGCATGTCAGACTTCGTATTTCGAATCATTCAACGCCACAGGCAATTCAGGCATTAACAAGTGATATTGTGGATTTTGCTGCGGTGACAACACCACTTGACATCAAAAGTCCACTGGAGAAAATACCTCTTGCCTCTTACCGCGAAATACTAATCGGAGGGAGAAAATACAAAAAGCTTGCAGAACATACCCAGAAGCTTGAAGATATTGCTTCTCTTCCATTTATTAGTCTTGATGAAAATAGCAGTACAAGAGAATTATATAACAGTTTTTTTCTGGAACAGGGACTTTCCTTTGCACCGGATATGGAGACCGCGACAACCGATCAGATGCTTCCTTTGATCACTCATAACCTTGGAATCGGTTTTTATCCTAAGAAAATGGCTGAACTAGCTTTGACCAAAGGTGATGTATATCAGATTCCGTTGGAAGAAAAACTGCCCCTTCGGAGAATTTATTTAGTCACGAATGGCAGCACTGCAAAGAGTACTGCCGTTCGTAAGATGATCAAGTTCATTCAAGAATATCATAAAATATAACAATTTATTTGTTAACGCATCTGCATTCCTGCTTTTAAGAGTCGGAACATTCGTCTTGCTGCACCAAGATATAATTCTTCAGCATGATTTAAAGCATCAGACAGAGGCATAATATTATTTACCGTTGTGATAATAGATTCAATTCCATAATCGAAGATATCTTCTGCACCGCTTCCCATACTTCCGACAATCGCTACAGCTGGTATATGGTGCTTTTTGCAGTGTACACCAACTCCCTGCATGACTTTGCCAAATACAGACTGCCAGTCTGTAGCACCTTCTCCGGTTACGACAATATCGACATCTTTCAGATGTTCATCGAAATCCACAAGATCAAGTACCGTCTCAATTCCAGATTTCAATGTTCCGTTTAAAAATACCATAAGAGCAGTCCCGAGACCACCAGCTGCTCCGGAACCCGGTATATTATCCATATCCAGATCAAATTGCTCTTTAATAATGTCCCGGTAATTACACATACCAGCTTCCAGATCATTTTGAATCTCGGGGGTTGCACCTTTCTGTCTGCCAAATGTATAAGTAGCTCCGTCTTTTCCGCAAAGCGGATTTGTGACATCACACATTACCGTGAATTTACATTCTTTTATCAATGGATCCAGTCCAGAAAGATCTATTTTTCTAATTTTCATCAAATCCTCGCCGCAACCCTTTAATTCCTGATTATTCTCATCTAAAAATTTTCCACCCAGGGCGCGTATACAGCCGATTCCACCATCGTTTGTAGCAGAGCCGCCGATGGCTATGGATATATCCCGGAATCCTCTTCTAAGAGCATCTGCAATCATTTCTCCAGTTCCATAAGATGTAGTATAGCGTGGATCTCTTTTCTCTTCTGGAACGAGAGGCAGTCCGGAAGCTGCAGCCATTTCCATTACTGCACGATTTTCATCCAGCATGCCATAATTACTTGTAATATCCTCCCAGAGAGGTCCATGAACTTGCACAGGTAATTTTTTTCCATTTGTAGCCGCAAGTACTGCCGCTGTTGTACCTTCGCCACCGTCTGCAACGACAATGCTGTCACATTGACAGTCCGGAAATATCTCCCGGGCTGCTTTTGCCAGAAGTTCTGCTGTCTTTTGCGAAGATAAACTCCCTTTAAATGAATCTGAAGCAAATAAAAATTTCATAAGCTTCCTCCTGTAATTACCTCTTTATAAAATAAAAAAATTTTTATTTTTTTAATACAAGTGCTACAAATACAATTGGTTCTGTTCCGTGATTCTTAATTCCATGTCCGTCTCCATCTTTGCAAAATGTAACATCACCGGTTTTGATCTCGTATTCTTTATCGTTGTCCATATAAGTCGCACTGCCGGAAAGTACATAATAAGTCTCAGTTTCTCCATGATGCTCATGATAACCAAGTTCACAGCCTGGCTCAATGGTTACCTGAGAAAATATACGGCAATGCTCTCCTCGTTCTTCTTCATTTAAAAGAGCCTCCATAAGCACATGACCTGCTCCGCCATTTACCTGTTCTTTTTTTGCAATCTTACGTTCGCCTGCTCTTGTCATTGTTCTAGAACCTCCTGAATTCAATTTTAATATTATAAGTATATCATAGCATATCTTGTGCAGAATAACTTAGTGAATCACAGAAAAATGAAAGAATAATTAAAAAGTGTTTGCTATTGTATTCCTGTCAAGTCGTGATATAATGTAAAAGACTTATAAGAGTTTAGAAAGGACAGAAAAATGAAATTTATATATCCAGCAGTATTTCATGAAGAAAAAGATGGAAAATACAAGGGCTATTTCCCTGATTTAGAATGTTGTTATGGAGAAGGTGACACGATAGATGATGCCATAGATGATGCCAATGAGGCCGCCAGAAACTGGCTGAGTTTGGAACTTACAGAAGAAGATCCATTCATCCCGTATGTATCTGACGAGGAAGATATTGACTTAAAAGAAGGGGAATTTATTCGTAACATTTCTGTAAATATCCGGTTTTACGAGGGCTGGGACGAATAATATCCAGCTATTTTTTACGGAAGCTATTTTTTGACTGGAGACATTTATGAAAATTACTTTAATTACCGTTGGAAAAATAAAAGAAAAGTATTTAAAAGATGCTATTGCAGAATACAGTAAGAGGCTCGGCCGTTATTGTAAGCTTGAGATTGTCGAAGTTGCTGACGAAAAGACGCCGGATCACGCAAGCGAGACTGTTGAAAATGCAATCCGGGATAAAGAAGGCGAACGCATTTTGAAATATGTCAAAGAAGATTCATATGTAATTACATTAGAAATTCGCGGCAAAATGCTGACCTCTGAAGAACTTTCCGAAAAAGTCGACACGCTTGGCGTTCAAGGCATCAGCCATATTATTTTTATTATAGGCGGCTCTATTGGTCTTGGCAAAGAAGTTTTAAAACGCTCAGACTATGCACTCAGCTTTTCAAAAATGACGTTTCCTCACCAATTAATGCGTGTGATCTTATTGGAACAGATATATCGCAGTTATCGAATTATAAATCATGAACCCTATCACAAGTAAATGAGATTTTTTACATTCTGTTATCAATCGTCATAACTAGTGTAAGTTTATAAATTAAAAGAATAAAGGAGAACATGTTACTTTATCGAACATGTTCTCCTTTTATTCATCTTTATGCTTTCTAGCCCAACGCTACATCTAATATCATCATTAATATAAACCCAAGTGAAAAACCTATTGTGCCGACATTGCTATGGGTTCCTTCAGATGATTCCGGAATTAACTCTTCCACTACAACATAAATCATAGCACCTGCTGCAAATGCAAGTAGATATGGCAATACAGGTGTAATTTTAGATGCAAGCAGAATTGTTATTCCACCCCCAATTGGTTCTACAATCCCAGAAAGCATGCCATATAAAAAAGCTTTTATCCGCCCTTTTTCACTTCTGACAGGCAGTGAAACAATAAAGCCTTCTGGTACATTTTGAATTGCTATGCCGATAGACAGTGCAAATGCTCCGGCAAGTGTCACTTTTGAATTATTCATAAGAAGTCCTGCAAATACTGCGCCACCAGATATTCCTTCCGGAATATTGTGAATTGTAACTGCCAAGATCAGCATCGTCGATTTCTTTAATGAAGCTTTAGGACCTTCTGATTCTTCACTCCCAAGATGCAGATGTGGAATGAGGCGGTCCAATGCAAGAAGAAATACAATGCCGACAAGAAAGCCAACAGCAGCCGGTAAAAATGCCAGTTGTCCCAGATGATCAGACATTTCCATAGCTGGAATTAAAAGTGACCATACAGAGGCCGCAACCATAACTCCCGCTGCAAAACCAAGTAAAGACTTTTGAATCACAGGTTTTAATTCATTTTTTATAAATAATACGCATAATGCCCCAAGAGTTGTTCCGATGAACGGTATCATTAGTCCCCAGAAAATTGTCATGTATCAAACACTCCTTTTTATTATCTATTAGTATTATATTCAGAATCTCGATATCCTAGAATAACAGTATTAAATTAATCTACGGAGGTTAGTCTGAACTAATTCTGATATTATTTTATACAAAAGACTTAGAAGTGTCAATAAAAAAGTCAACTTCATAAATTAAGGGCACCCCTTTTATGAAAAAAGGGACACCCTTAATCAATGATGGGGACGTAGTATTTTAAAGTTTTACTACGTCCCCAATATGAACTATTTGTTGCTTAATAATTCATGAATTCCCTTTGCTCCGGCTTTTCCGGCACCCATAGCAAGGATTACTGTTGCTGCTCCTGTTACAGCATCTCCGCCAGCGAATACGCATGCTTTTGATGTCTGTCCATTTTCTTCTTCTGCAACGATACATTTTCTCTTGTTTGTCTCAAGACCTTTTGTTGTAGAAGCGATCAATGGGTTTGGAGATGTTCCAAGAGACATGATAACTGTATCAAGTTCAATCTCGTACTCTGATCCTGGAATTTCTTCCGGACGTCGTCTTCCTGATGCATCAGGCTCTCCAAGCTGCATCTTAACAACCTTCATTCCTTTTACCCAGTCATTCTCATCTGCAAGAATTTCTTTTGGATTTGTAAGAAGATCAAAGATAACGCCCTCTTCTTTTGCATGATGTACTTCTTCAACTCTGGCTGGAAGTTCTTCCTCGCCACGACGGTAGATTACATGTACTTCTGCTCCAAGACGAAGTGCTGTTCTGGCAGCATCCATTGCTACGTTACCGCCACCAACAACTGCAACTTTCTTACCTGCTGCAATCGGTGTATCATAAGAATCATCGAAAGCTTTCATAAGGTTGCTTCTTGTCAGATACTCGTTTGCAGAGAATACTCCGTTTGATGCCTCTCCCGGAATTCCCATGAACATCGGAAGACCTGCTCCGGAACCGATGAATACAGCTTCAAAGTTTTCCTCTTCCATCAACTGATCGATTGTTGTTGATTTACCGATTACTACGTTTGGCTCAAAATGTACACCTAATTCTTTTACTTTTTCGATTTCTTTCTTTACGACTTTCTCTTTTGGAAGACGGAACTCTGGAATACCATATACAAGTACTCCTCCAAGCTCATGAAGTGCCTCAAATACTGTTACTTCATAACCAAGCTTTGCAAGGTCTCCGGCGCATGTAAGTCCGGACGGACCAGAACCGATAACTGCAACTTTATGTCCATTTGTCTTCTCAGGTTTTGCAGGTTTAATGTCATGCTCAAGAGCGTAATCAGCAACGAATCTTTCAAGTTTACCGATTGAAATCGGGTCACCTTTGATTCCACGGATACATTTGCTCTCGCACTGGGACTCCTGTGGACATACACGGCCACAGATAGCAGGAAGTGCTGAGGACTCTCCGATTACTTTATAAGCTTCCTCAATATTACCTTCTTTTACATGACTAATAAATCCTGGAATATTGATAGATACAGGACAGCCCTGGATACATCTTGCATTCTTACAGTTCAGGCAACGTGTAGCTTCTTCCATTGCCTCTTCCTGATTATATCCATAACAAACTTCTTCGAAATTCGTAGCTCTTACTTTTGGATCCTGTTCTCTGACAGGCACTCTTTTTAATACATCTGCCATTAGTTCTCACCTCCGCACTGGCCACATCCACCGTGATGGGTGTCACCTTCCTGTAATTTTAACATCGCACGACCTTCCTGTGTCTTATACATCTGCTGTCTCTTCATAGCGTTGTCAAAATCAACGAGATGTCCGTCAAATTCCGGTCCGTCTACGCATGCGAATTTTACTTCTCCGCCTACAATCAGACGACAGGCTCCACACATACCGGTTCCGTCTACCATGATCGGATTCATACTTACAACTGTCGGGATCTCCAGTTTCTTTGTAAGCAGGCATACGAATTTCATCATGATCATTGGTCCGATTGCGATACAGACATCGTATTTGTTGCCTTCTTCTACAAGCTGTTCGATCTTTGTTGTAACCATACCTGCATGACCATAAGATCCATCATCTGTACATGGATAATAATTTCCTGCAGCTGCCTCCATCTGGTCTTCCAGAATTAAGAGGTCTTTTGTCTTGGAGCCGATGATAACATCCACATCGATTCCATGCTCTTTCATCCATTTTACCTGTGGGTATACCGGTGCGGCTCCGACACCACCACCGACAAATAAGATTTTCTTCCAGATCTTCATGAATAAATTCAGATGGACATCCAAGCGGTCCTGTGAAATCGCGGAAATAATCTCCGGCTTTCATCTCTGTCATCTTTGTTGTAGATGCTCCTACCGGCTGGAATACAATTGTAATCGTTCCGGCTTCTCTGTCATAATCACAAATTGTAAGTGGAATACGTTCCCCTTTTTCATCCATCTTAACGATAACGAACTGTCCCGGTTCACAGTGACGTGCAACACGTGGAGCTTCGACATCCATAAGATAAATGTTCGCAGCCAATTTCTCAGCTTTCAATATCTTGTACATCTTTCTTCCTCCTCGAATATAATCCTTTTATCATAATAAAATATTTTTAGAAAAATAGCAAGCAATACATCTTGTTTTTGTACAATTGTTTTGCAGTAATTCTCTTCTTTTGACTATTTGTTATAATTATATACTTATAGATAAACATTTAACATTCATCAAATGCAGCCTGACGGACACATAAATGTTATATTTTTTATATTGCCCTGACGGCGATAAAAGAAGGAAGCGGAGTCAGGTTCCGCTTCCTTCCTTATGTATGGTAATTGGAAAAATGCCGAATTAAAAGTCAACTTCTGTTCCGTAATAAATGCATGTAAATAACTTTTCCATTGTTGCCGGATCGATGGCTCTTGGGTTAGATCCTGTACAGGCATCACCAACAGCATTTTCAGCGATTGTAGCAATCTTCTCTTTGAATTCATCTTCTTTGATTCCGAACTCTTTTAATGTTGCCGGAATGTTAAGTTTTACATTGAATGCCTGGATCTTCTCACACAAACTATTGATCAGTGCCTTTTCTGAAGCTCCCGGAAGTCCTACTTTACGTGCGATCTCCGCATAACGTTTTGCTGCGATCGGATCTTTTGCATTGTATTTGATTACATATGGCAGATACATTGCATTCGCAAGACCATGTGTGATATGACCGGTTGAGAAGACTGCACCCGTCTTATGTGCCATAGAGTGGACAATTCCAAGTAATGCATTGGAAAATGCCATTCCTGCGAGACACTGTGCGTCATGCATCTGTGCTCTTGCTTCCATATTTCCGTTGTAAGATGCCGGCAGGTAATCGAATACCATTTCAATTGCCTGGATTGCAAGTGGATCTGTATATACACAGTTCAGAGTAGATACATAAGCTTCAATCGCATGTGTCAGTGCATCCATTCCTGTATATGCAACCTGTTTTGCCGGAAGTCCTTCTACCAGTTCTGAATCAACGATTGCTACATCTGGTGTGATATTGAAATCTGCCAGAGGGTATTTGATTCCTTTTGCATAATCTGTGATAACGGAGAATGCCGTAACCTCTGTTGCCGTTCCCGATGTAGACGGAATCGCTGCAAATTTTGCTTTCTGTCTTAATTCCGGGAAACTGAACGGTGTGATCAGATCTTCAAATGTAATGTCCGGATATTCATAAAATGCCCACATTGCTTTTGCAGCATCGATTGGTGATCCTCCACCCATAGCAACGATCCAGTCCGGTTCGAACTCCTGCATTGCTTTTGCACCTTTCATTACAGTTTCTACAGATGGATCAGGTTCTACACCTTCAAACAACTGGACTTCCATACCAGCTTCTTTCAAATAACCGACAGCCTTGTCCAGAAATCCCTGTCGCTTCATAGAACCGCCGCCTACTACGAGGATTGCTTTTTTACCTTTTAAATTCTTAAGCTCTTCCAAACATCCTTTGCCGTGATATACGTCTCTTGGTAATGTAAATCTTGCCATTGTTCGCATCTCCTTTTCTTAAGATATATTATTTTGTTAATTCTTTAACGCAATTATATATCTGTTAAAAAAATAACGCAATAGTTTTTTTATAACTTTTTGTACTTATTTTCGTACAATCTTTTTTCATATCGTCATAACAAAATAGAATGTGCCAAGGCATTTTCTTGCGATGAGCGCTGTTGCTTATTACACCCTGCCATTTCACGTGAGTGCGCGTCCTTCCGGAGAGTTTTTACGTAGTAGAAACGAAACTATTACACAAAAAAGGACACATGATAAGCTTCACTTTCCATGTGTCCCTGCTCATTTCTTATATTATCTTTTTGCTTTATTCTGACATCGGTCCTACTCAGAAGCTCCTCCCTTTCCGGTGATCACACGGTTGGAACGGCTTCCGGTTGTTGTATCTGTTCCCAATCCGTCAGTATTACTGTCGGACGTAGATATATCCGAAGAATCGCTGTTACTTCCGGATATATTGGATGAGGTATCTGAATTGCCCTTCGAGCTGCTGAGATCCAGCACGTAATTACGTGTTGTAACACCACTTGAACGTCCGTCACTGTTTACAAGAATCGCCTTAAACAATGTCTCGCCCTCCGGCATCTTAATCGGCCCGGTATATTTCTTTGAGGATGTTGTCGGTGTCTTTCCATTCATCGTATAGTATGCCGTATATCCATCCGGTACTTTAATTTCAATCGTCTGACTACTTTCGTACTGTCCGGTAGACGGTGAAATAGCCGGTGCTTCCTCAATCGGGAACACAATCTTATACACCTTCTGTGCAGTGCCGCTCGGTATCCCTTTTTTATTGACAGCAATTGCACGCACGTCATTTTCCCCTTCTTCAAGCTGAATCGGTTCTTTGTATTTGTCGCTGTCAAATGTCGGATCCGTTCCATCGGTTGTATAATAAATCGTCATTCCTTTACCGGCAGTAAGTGTCACCTGCTGTACATCGTCATATGTCTTTTTATCATCCAGACTGTATGTTGGTCTGTCAATATCATATTCTGACAACTGTTCCTGTACAGAATCATCAGCGTCATCGAGAAGTTCCGGAATCTTAAGTGTCTGGTCTGTATCCAGATAAAACTGGAAACAGGCATCATAAAGGTCCGCATTTCCTGACTGCGAATCAATCGCGTCCAGGAATACATTCTCTGCCTTGTCATCTTCATCCTGACCGAGATATGTCTTTGCAAGACCGCTATAAGCCTCCGGCCGTTGCTTATTCTTTTTGATCGCTCTTTTAAAATAACTTTCCGCTTTTGAATATTCCTGATTCTTAAGTGCATTATTACCACTTCTTACAATTCCCGTATAGGAATTGATGTAAAGTGCATAACTGATACCAGCGATCGCAGCAATACAAAGAATAAGAACAAGAATGACAATCCGGCGCTTTCTCCTAAGTCTTGCCATCTTCTGTTCTTTCTTCTTACGACTCACAGACCTTTTACCGCCTCCGGTACGGTCTGCAATCTGACCGGTACGTCCGGTTCTGCCTGTATTTCCTGTTCTTCCGGTCTGGCGAAGCACCGTAGTTTTACCAGTTGCCCGGATAGATGTATCGCCCGTCACACGCGTATTCATCGTTCGTCTTGTCGTGCGGGCAGATACTCCTGTTATTCTACCGGTTGCGCCAGATCTTCCGCTGGTACGTCCACCCGTATTACTTCGGACATCCACCCGGGTACGGTCATATGCCAGATAATCCGGATCTTCTTTCCCTTCATTTTGTTCATCTATCGAAAACCGAACCTGCTCGGTTAACATATCATCAAGAGGATTATAATCAGGAACAATACGGACTTCATTCCCACATGCATCACAATACAACACACCATCCGGTATCTCATGTCCGCAGAATTTACATTTCATGATTCATCATGTCCTCCTCCCTGTATATTTTCTCGAAACTCCACTATTATACTTCAAAGTTTTTCTGCTTGCAACTGGAAACTTATGATTTTTTTGTAATATACTGCTCAAATTCCTCCGCAGACATCAAAATCTTTCGTGGTTTCGTGCCTTCTTCGCCGCCTACAACTCCGGCTTCACAAAGCTGATCCATAATGCGCGCTGCACGATTAAATCCAATCTTAAACGTACGCTGCAACATACCAATAGACGCCTTGTCCTTTTCAATGATCAGTCTTCCGGCCTCTATAAAATGCACATCCGTCTCCCCGGTATCTGCACTTCCGATGCTTCCACTTCCGATCTCCGAAGTATTCACATGGTTTACAACGTTTTCATCATATCCGGAATCATCATTATGTGATTTCAGATACTCCACAACATCCTGCACTTCTTTATCTGTTACAAACGCACCCTGTACTCTGGCTGGTTTCTGATAACCGGACGGGTAGAAAAGCATATCACCTTTTCCAAGCAGTTTCTCTGCTCCGTTCATATCGATGATTGTTCTGGAATCAACACCGGATGATACGGAAAATGCAATTCTTGACGGCATATTTGCCTTGATCAGTCCGGTAATAACATTTACGGATGGACGCTGTGTTGCAACAACCAGATGGATTCCGGCTGCACGGGCAAGCTGCGCCAGACGGCAGATTGCTTCTTCTACATCTCCCGGCGCTACCATCATCAGATCTGCAAGCTCATCTACGATAATGACAATCTGTGGCATCAGAACCGGTTTTGCCGGTTCACCCTCAGCTGGTTCCGGCATTGCTTCTACTTTCGCATTGTAGCCTTTCATATCACGTACATTGTATTCTGCGAATGCCTGATATCTTCGCGTCATCTCTGCAACCGCCCAGTTAAGAGCACCTGCTGCTTTCTTCGGATCGGTCACAACCGGAATCATCAGATGCGGAATCCCGTTATATACACTTAACTCTACAACTTTCGGATCAATCATGATAAGCTTCACTTCATCTGGTCTTGCTTTATATAAAATACTCATAATGATTGTGTTGATGCAGACAGATTTACCGGAACCGGTTGCACCTGCGATCAGAAGATGTGGCATCTTCGCAATATCCGTCACAACAACTTTGCCACCGATATCTTTTCCAGCTGCAAATGAAATATTTGACGGACTGTTCTGGAACTCTCCTGTCTCCAGCAAATCACGGAGCATAACTGCGGAATTTTCCTTATTCGGAACTTCAATTCCGACTGCCGCTTTTCCGGGAATCGGCGCCTCGATACGAATGTCTGCCGCTGCAAGATTCAGTTTGATATCATCGGCAAGCCCAACAATCTTGCTAACTTTAACCCCCATCTCCGGCTGTAACTCGTACCGTGTTACCGCAGGGCCGCAGCTTACATTCGTCACTGTAACCTGGACTCCGAAATTCTGCAGTGTCTGCTGTAACTTCATTGCGGTCTCTCTAAGGCTTGCATCAGATTCTCCACCTTTATTCTTTCCTCGTTTCAAAAGTGAGATTGGTGGGAACTGATATGCTTTCTTTGATTTTCTCTCTCCTGAAGCAACCGTAGCCGCAACCTGTG
>OLPD01000296.1_pt1 | contig 42422 bp, 60 predicted proteins | sample 1672111 | NCBI WGS metagenome assembly OLPD01 (sample SAMEA3136646, study PRJEB25190) | human gut metagenome
CTTTTGATAAGTAACGGGTCGAACTGCTCCCTCCTTGTAAAGCTCGATCCATTGCTTGAAATACATGTGGAACTTCTGCGTGCGTTGCTTCATTCCGCACCTCCTGAGATTAATAGTCTTTATAATTAAAGACTATTAAACGTTTACCACATGAATGAAAGAAAGTCAGCGAAAGTAGCTCTATGGAAAGAGCATCCTTAACAAGGATTTCTTTGCCTGTTGCAAATTAAAAAGTCTCAACCTAAGTTTCTTCAATTTTTCAAGAACTCGCGCGATTTTATTTTGTTCTTCAATTGACGGTAAAAGTACTGATATATTCATAAAAGAGTCGTAATTAATATTTAAAAGGCCGTCCATTCTTGCTCCAGAAGAAATTAATTTTCTTAGTTCGTGGTTTGGCACTCCGGATTCAAATAAGTATTCAATAAAATCAGGATCCGCTTTCCCTGAAACATTAAAGCTATGGTAGACACGTGGGACGAGAGCTTCTTTAAATTGTTTTAACACAAAGACAGCTCCATATTCGGCAAGCTTTGAATTGCCGTGATTGTACGACAATTCTCCTTTAGACAGCAGCGTATATTTTTTTAGCTCATTTCCTGCAATATTTTGAGAGAATCGCTGTTCTTGAGTTAGCCATCCTTTACCCGCAGAAATCGTCAATATAGGCAGATTCATTCTACCGTCATTTCCACGAACACGTGTGGCTACATCACCCAGTCTATGATTCTCCCATACATGCGAGTATCCAGAAAATCTCCAAGTTTGAGCAAAAAAATGTTGTAGAAAGCCTCGTTGAAGTATGCTTAATTTTTCAAGCTTATCTTGAGTTGCAGCGATAAGGTTATCTATCTGCAAAAATAAATGTCCAATTCTGGATTGCTCTTTGAAACTTGGCAGCCAGATTTGAATCTTGCTTAGCGACTTCCCAGATATTTCTAGAAAAGTGGAGCCAGCAGCTAATCTAATTGCTTTGCGTTTTATTTCAGGAATTTCACTAAATAAACATCAGTTGCTGGTTCTACAACTATCGATTGAAATCCCTGATTAGTTGCCCCGGACTTTGTGAGAATTGCTGCATTGCCAATACCGGCTCTGCTAGTAAACAAAATTGTTTTATTTGCAGGCAGCATGGTTGCCGAACTTTTATTAAGCCCAAGATTTGTGATTTGCCGTCTGCTTCCAGAAACATATCTCTGTGTACCTATTTCTGCAGGAGCATACCAGTCAATTTCTCCGTCCCAATATTCTGGCTTTGAGGTGCTAGGGGTGCCACCGCCTCTAATATCAGAAATCTCTCCCAACTTACGCTTTTCCCAAGCGTCAGAATACCCTTTAAATCGCAACTCGGGTACATTTTCTCCATTTTGAGGAAACAACTTCTGCAAGTAACCCTGTTTAAGTCTCTTGAGCAGCTCCAGTTTACGCTGATGAAGGGTGATGAGATGGTCGAGATTATCGAAAAACTTACCAATTTGAATTTGTTCAGGTAATGTCGGAACTTTAAAATCAATCTTCATCATGACATCGGCATTTAATTTAGCACGTCCACCGCCAACTAAATAGGGTTCTATGTTGGTATGTTTCAAAGCGTTCATCAAAAATTTGTTGTCCGCTGTTTCTTCTTTAGCTTGAAGAACGTGGGCATGATTGTTGACCCAAACCTTACCATCAACATATTGAACAGGGTAGTTTTGCAAATCATTCGCACCGTCTTCTGCAACCAAAATAAATTCACCATCATGAGTAAAACCTTCAACATGATCCTGAATACCATTTGCACCGTAATAAGGTGTTCTCCCTGCTACACGTTCGGATGCTGTAATTGGAACTCGATGATTATCATAGCGGTCTGCTAGTTCTGAAACCTTACGCTGTTCCCAAGCGTCAGTGAACCCCTTGAAGCGAAGCTCCGGTACCATTTGTTTATTTGTAGTCACGGTTGATTGTCACCTCTAAGCCGTTTATTTGTTGTTGACTAGATTGTATCGCGTAAGTAGGCCGACGCCGCGTCCTGATACTGTTGCGGGTTAGTTGATGACAACGCCTATGATGCTGATATCTTCGGGATCGAGGCATCTGTCGGGATACTTGTCATTCAGTGAGTGTAGAACAATTTTCTTTTGTTGATAATCGCGGGACAGCTGCTTGAATGTGACGCCCTCGTCGGCCACACGGCCAACGCCGAGATCGCCAAGTCCTTGCTTGTTAAGATACTGGGTGGCTTTCTTTGAAGCATTATCAAACATTCCTATGTCGATTTTCCCCCAATTTCCATCAGCTTTTAACGTCGATCAGATTTTGGACGTGAGATTATTTTTTATAAAACGACTGTGTATACGACAACCCTGCCAATGATCTTGATGTTCTCTTCTTCAAGGTCTTCGTAGGTGTACATGATGGGGCTAAATCTTTTGTCAGTTGAATCCGGAATGAAGGTAACGATCTGCTTTTGACGATCATTATAGAAATATTTGACTGCGTAGTCACCATCATCTGCGAACACAACAATGTCCCCGTCCTTTAGGTCTTGAATATCGTTGTACTGTTTGACTGCTATTAAAGAACCATCAGGAATTGTTTGGTTCATTGATTCGCCGTTTATATGCATCATCAAAAGATCTTTGTCACCGGCGTATTTTCCAAGAACCTTGTCGGATATTTGGACAGATTCGATCTCGTCTGAAGTGAAGGGGTCAACATTGCACAAAGTGCCCGCAGAAATGTTGGCAGGCACATATTTGTATGTGCCCATTCCAGAAACACTTTTTTGACTGTGATTAGTTGTTAAGTCGCTGATGTTTACTCCATAATGATCAGCAATTGTCTGAAGCGATCCGCTACGAGGCATTTTGTTAGCGTGCAGCCAATCAGATACGGTTGAATAGGCGACGTCAATGTGATTAGAGAGTTCCGTTAAATTTTCACCGCGAGAATCCATTAGTCGTTTTAGGTTCTTCGCGAATATTTCTTTGATGTCGTCCAAAATTTCCTCCTATTAATTGTAAGAATGTTTTCTACAATTGCTATCCTACCACCAAAGCGAAAAAAAGCAACGGTATTTAAAAATATTTTTCGCAAATAACGAATTTACCTATTGCATTTCGCTAAAAGCGTGATAGTATAGACAGTGTAGAAAGGAGGAAGAAATCATGGACATTCCTGAAAAAGTGCCAGTCTACTTGAAGCACACACTAAGAGACCTGCGAGTTCGCAAAGGGCTTTCCCAATCGGATGCCGCTAAAATGATGGGCGTAACAGAGCCAACCTTGCGACGGTGGGAGAAAGACTCATCAGATTTGACAATGCAGCAGATTTGGAAAATCAGCAAGATTTATTCAATCCCACAAGACTATATTTTTTTGGAAGCAATAACGCTTTTAGCGAAAAACTAGATAAACATAAGGAGGTGGTTTAAGTGAACGAATTAGTAATCATGCACAACAAACAAGCCATGACAACTAGCTTGCGTGTGGCCGAGGTGTTCGGGAAAGACCATAAAAACGTAATTCAGTCTATCGAAAATCTCGCAGCTGAAAAATCAGCCGCCAAATTTTTTGCCGAAGCAACGTATTACAACCGTGGTAAGCAATATCCGATGTACTACATGAATCGTGATGGTTTCACATTGCTGGCCATGGGCTTCACTGGTAAGAAGGCACTTCAGTTCAAGATCAGTTACATCAACGCGTTCAACAGCATGGAGACGCAGATTAAGACGGGCTATGTGATCCCGGGCAGTTATGCCGAGGCATTGAAGCTGGCAGCTAGTCAGGCTGAACAGATTGAAGATATGAAACCTAAAGCGTTGTTTGCAGACGCGGTGGCAACCAGCCATACGAGCATTCTCATCGGTGACTTAGCCAAGCTCATCCGCCAGAACGGTGTGGATATTGGCCAGAATAGGCTGTTCGCTTGGCTGCGAGATCACGGCTATCTGATTAGTAAGGGTGACCGGCGAAACATGCCAACGCAACGCGCGATGGACTTGGAACTGTTCGACATCAAGGAACGTACATTCCAGAACCCAGACGGCAGCGTGCGGATCACCAAGACTACCAAGGTAACCGGAAAAGGCCAGCAGTATTTTATCAACAAGTTTCTACAAAAGGAGGCTGTCTAAATGAAAGCTGAACAAGAAAAGCAAAGCTTATCTCAAGTGTGCCTGAACTTAAAGATTTTAAAGGCAGAAAAGTTGGCATCTTACTGTGAAAAGTTAATCGAGCAACACAAAAAAGGTACCTATGACGACGCAATTTCTGATCTAGAAAAGCAACGTAGAGACCATAGATACCTAAATGGATTTTCAGATGATGATCAAGTTTTCCAACAAGCGATTGATCGAATCATCAAAGTTGCGTTAAGCCAACGCATAGCTAACTGAAGGTAGCAGATATAACGGCGCTTGAATGATAGTAATGACCACTTTCGTGATATGGCCTAAACCACTCATAGTTGTGAAGAACTTCAAAAACAGATTCAGCTAGTCCGACTTCTGGATGAGACCAGAGCTTCAGAACAACGCCCTCTAAAGCAAGTTCAGGGTAAATCAGTTTTTCATACTCTTGATCTTTGTTCCGTGGATGAGTTGCATTTTCAGAAAACGAAACACCGCTAAGTTTTTCACCTTCATGAAGTTCAAGGCGGGAGCCATCAGCAAAAAGCAAAGTTGCGTTTTTCATATCAATCACCTCCTTCCATCACTAGATAACCTGATTATCTGCCAAGGGGAGGTCGAAAGAAAGGAGGAAATGCCATGGAACTGTTACAAATTGTCGAAAATAAGCAGATTTCAAGCAAAAAATATTTGGCAGTTGATGCAGAAGAGCAAGCAAAGCTGATCAAGGAGAACCAAGAGTTAAAACGCAAGCTAGCAGCACGAGGTATGTGGACGCTCACCACCGCAACAAGCTATGTCGAAGGGCATAACAACACGTGGGTAGTTAACAATATCTTGAACGTCCCACGCTTCCACAAGTTCTTGCAAGATACCGTGGTTTCATATCCACCGCCTGGCAAAAAGGGGTATCTGTTTAATCCGAAACCATGGCTCGACTTCTTAGACAAATGGTTCCCAGAGATTTCAAGGTCGCTTAGAGAGAAGGGAAAATAATGATTGATGCAATTGTACAGACATTGCTGACGCCCACCGCGCCGTTCTGGCGTTACCTGCTATTGGTAGCGGCTGGCGTCATGATCGGTGCCACGGCGGTGGGCGGATGGAAACAATGGATTGAATAGGAGGACAGCACATGCGAGATACAAAAGAGTATTGGCAAGACATTCACGATCAGGTCGAGAACGTGATTTATAAAGGCCACGGCGATCGCGGTTGGCTTTGGATGTTCGAACTTAGTCAACGGATGCTCAACAAATGCGCACAAAAAAATCCCGTAGCGCCAACTACGGGAAGTCAACAATATTGCAGATATTATTATGTCTCAAGTTTATCACGAAAGGCGGCAAAGTGAAATGGCTACCACGATTGTAAAGCTTGATTGGAAGGGAGATCCCATTTATTCAGGCGAAGCAGTTATCACGAATATCGGGCCTGAAGGTGACACGATCAAAGATGATCCAGATGAAATCCGCGAATATATATTGAACGAACTTGGCGGTGTGGCAATTGCCGCCGACTACTAGGAGGAATTGAAATGGCAAATGAAATTGTAGCAAGTGTCAACAACCGCATCACTGAGATGCAGAAGAATGAAGGCTTGAAACTTCCGGCGAACTATAGCCCTAGCAATGCGCTGAATTCGGCTTGGCTCACGCTATCAGATAACAGCAAAGGGCCATCGCTGTTAGATAAAACTAGCCCGCAATCGCAAGCTAAAGCATTGCTTAATATGGTGATTCAGGGTCTCAGCCCAGCTAAGAATCAGGTTTACTTCATTCCTTACGGCAAAGACCTGACCCTGATGCGCTCGTACTTTGGTAGCCTGGCGATCCTGAAGCGTTTGGATAATGTGCAGGATGTTTGGGCCGAGGTTGTTCGGGAAGGCGATAAATTCCAAATTGGCTCTGATCGAGGCCGGACGGTCGTCAAAGTATTCGAGCCGCGTATTGAGAATCAGGACAACGCTATTGCCGCAGCATTTGCTGTCATCGTCGATAACAATGGCGTTGAGAACTTCACCATCATGACCAAGAAGCAGATTGATCAAAGCTGGAGTCATGCCAAAACCAAAAAGGTTCAGCAAGAGTTCCCCGAGGAAATGGCTAAGCGAACGGTGCTCAACCGGGCTGCCAAGTTCTTCATCAACTCAAGTTCTGACAACGACCTTTTACTTGGGGCCGTCAATGACACCACGGCCGATGAATATGACAACGCGGAACCTAAGGACGTGACACCAAACTTTGATGATCTGATTGATAGCAAGCCGAAGGAGGAGTCGAAACATGCTGCAAATACCAAAGAAGCCAAGGAAGCCAAGCCAAAAGAAACCAGTCAAGCAGACCGAGCTGAACATCGTCCAGTTACCGACAAAGAAGTTGCGAACCTCTTCCAGAACCAAGTTAACAAGTAGAAACTATTACAGCAATCGCATGGATTGGCAGTATCAGTCCCCAACTTGGTTCAAAAAGTTCATGGCTTGCGAGGCCGAGGCTTTGGCGGAATTGAAGGACGAGTGGAAGCCCAAGCGCGACCCAACGGCCTTGTTGGTCGGCAACTATCTTCACAGCTACTTCCAAAGCCGCTATGCGCACAACAAGTTTAAGCAGGAACATCCAGAGATTATTTCAACTCGCGGTGCAACAAAAGGACAGCTCAAAAGAGAATATCAAGTTGCTGACAACATGATTAGAACTTTGCGAACAGATCCTAAGTTCAAAGAGTTCTATCAAGGAAAAAAAGAAGTCATTGTCAAAGGCGAGATCGGTGGGGTGGCTTGGAAAGGCAAACTTGACTGCTTAGCGGATAACCATAAATACTTCGCTGACTTGAAAACCACCATGGACATCAACAAGCGTTTTTATCTACCAGAAGAACATCGCTATGGTTCTTTCATTGAGGCTTACAACTACCCACTGCAAATGGCCGTGTATCAGGAGCTAATTCGACAGCAATATGGCGTTCAAGCCGTGCCTGTCATCATCGCAGTATCAAAGCAGGATCCGCCAGATAAAGCGGCGGTCTCAATGCCGCAAGATTTGCTGGACTATTGGTTGGAACGAGTTAAGGAACTACAGCCACGCATTGAAGCCGTTAAGAACGGCGAAGAAGAACCAAAACGGTGTGAGCACTGTGAGTATTGCCGGGCAACTAAGCACCTGACTCAGATCATCAGCCTCTACGATCTGGTCGAGTAGGAGGTGACTCACCGCATGGATTTATTCAAGCTAATTCGAGAGTTCTACATTCAGCAAAGCGTTAATCCGCTAAGCACAGGACAGATAGCACTATGGCATGGGCTGGTTTACCAATGTAACCAGCTAGGCTGGCCAAGCGAATTCAATATGCCGAATCGAACACTTGAAACGTTGACTGGTTTAAGCCGTCAGGGCATCGTCAAATCCCGTAACGCGCTAAAGCAGTCAGGGCTGATAGATTTTCAAACTAACGGTGTTAAGGCAACGACCTACTCAGTCATCGATATTTCACGAAAACTTAGTACGTCAGATAGTAGGCAACCTAGTGGTCAAGATGATGACAGTGTGTCAAATAGTAGGCAACACAGTAGGCAACCTAGTAGGCAACACAGTTTACAAGGTAGTTTACAACCTAGTAGGCAACACAGTAGCACATACACTAAACAAGACGAGACTAAACTAGACAAAACTAAACGACAACAGACTACTGCTCCAGTCAAGGCAGCAGAGAGGCCTGCTGAAGAGCCGTCATCGTCGTCATCATCAATTCTTGATATTTGCAATTTCTGGGAAGGAAACGGGTTTGGACAACTGTCACCGTTCACCAGAGAAAGCCTTGTTGATTGGGTTGCTGACATGCGAAAAGCAGGATCACCTGAACCTGAGAAGCTAGTCCTAAATGCGCTGCGGACTGCGGTTGAAAGCAATGTCAGAAACTACAAGTACGTCAACGGCATCTTGAAAAACTGGGAAAGCAAGCGTCTTCTCACGGTTGCTGCTGTCGATGCAAACGACAATGAACGCAAAACGAATCAGCCTCAGCGCCGTTACGGAAAGCCAGTTCGAAATGAGAAATTGCCTGATTGGGCTAAACCAGGTTACAAACCAGAACACAAAAAAGCGTCCGCAGAAGACAGAGCCGAATTGGCTGAGCAATTGCAAAAGCTACGAGCATTGGGCGAAAAGAATTAGGAGGGAAGCATATTGCTAAACAGTGTCTCACTAACAGGCCGGCTGACAAGAGATGTTGACTTGCGTTACACGCAAAGTGGCACGGTGACAGGATCATTCACGCTGGCCGTTGACCGCAAATTCAAGAGCAAAAACGGAGAACGGGAAACTGATTTCGTAAATTGCCAGATCTGGCGCAAGTCGGCTGAGAACTTTGCAAATTTCACTCATAAGGGTGCACTTGTTGGCATCGAAGGCCGTATTCAAACGCGTACGTACGATAACGCGCAAGGACAGAAAGTGTTCGTGACCGAGGTAATCGTTGATAATTTTGCTTTGCTTGAGTCACGACAGGCGTCTCAGAACAACCCTAAATCACAGCAAACAGCCAATGCATCAGCAACAGCGACCACAAACGCGAGTCAAACGACTCCAAATGCTTCACGAGCGAATACCACGGATCCGTTTGCTAATAATGGCCAGCCGATAGACATCCAAGATGATGATTTGCCATTTTAATGAAAATGACAAAAAACTCCCTCAGGGAAACCTTAGACCCTGAAGGAGGAGATTCTAGAGACTGTTGAAGATTAGTTTGGCGTGGAACGCCGGTGACCGCCGACACGAGTTCCGTTTGACTTAGTGTACGGTTTTACAACAACGATCTTCTTAGTTGGGGTTCCGCGAACACTAGTTTTCGTTTTTGCCATCAATAGTCCCCCCCATCTAATTTATTACAGGCCATTACAGTAGCCTGTAAATCTAGTATATCAAAAATATATGTCTTCTACAACATACTGTATTAAAACATATTGAGGTGACACAACATGTGGGATTCTATTCAAAACATTTTAGATGATCGATCAATTAGCATCCCAGAATTAGCTGATTTAGCAGGATACAACAACCCATCAACTTTATACATGATTAGATCCGGTGGCATCAAAGATCCGTCATTTTCAACGATGATACGAATTGCGGATGCTCTAGGCGTTAGCCTTGACGAACTGAGGCCTGATAAGCAAGGAGAGAAGAAATCATGAGCGGAAATTCTTATTTAAAGTCTGTTAGAAAATCTATAGGTTTAACGCAGCGAGAATTTGCTAGGAAGATCAAATGCTCACAATCTCACTGGATCAAAGTTGAAGACGGTTTTTCTAATCCGAGTATCAAGCTATTAAAGCAAATCAAAAAGGAATTTCCTGACTTTGATCTCAACAAATTAGTCTGATTAAAAAAATCCCCAGTCGTGTCAGCAACTGGGGACCGCGAAATTTTGATCCGTTGACAATCTGACACTCATCTTCATCACTTCACTGGTATCGTCGCCCAGTACTGCTGATGAACTGATTCGATTGTTGTCGCTTCATTGACGCCCACTTGCGCACGCATCGATGCACCTACAATAACGTTTGCAGGAAACGAGGACGCAACAACTTCAAACCATTACTTCACAGTTAGCACCAAAAATGATTCCAATGGAATCACCCCTTTGTTAAGAGTATTTGGTACCACACAATTATATATCCATTTCCATTTTAAGGAAACGTTGAAAACCACATTTGGCAGAAGCCAAAAATTGTTAGCAGGAGGCAAAATCATGACACAAGTAACAGTCAGTTTATACAAGCAAGGCGACAAAGTGTGGCGCGACTTCAAGGCTGAATTGCTTAAGCGCTACGAAAACTCAGCAATGATAGACATCTCGAAAAGCGAAGCATTCTCAAAAATCGAGAAGCAAGAGTTCAACAACCGGATTGTTGTATCAAAGAAAGCGATTGTCGAGAAACGTTCGGTAGCCGGTGCTGATAATCGAGATATTCCGTCATTGGCACTGATCAGCAGCATCAAGGCTGTAAACAAACGCGGGGAAGCTAACCGTAAGAAGTATGCAGTACAAGTTGCTGAGGCGGCAAGCAAGAGCAAAACACTAACAGAGGTTGCAAAACGGATCGGGAAGTCAACAACGTTCGTGAGACGAGTGGCAAGCGAGTTTGATATCAAGTTACCGCGCCGCAACAACGGCCATGAAGAGATTGCGAGTCGTTAGATATTTAGCGAGGAATAATACAAGAAACTACAGGAGGAATCTTTAAATGCAAGCAAATAAAACAAAAATGATGGTCGGTGATCTGGTTGTGGTTCCTGATCGAGTATTCATGGGCGTGCGTGATCTCGGCGGTGTGGCACGAATCATCAGGATCGAGCGATACAACGCCAGAAAAGCAAATCAAGACATTAACAAGCCTGTTTCTTTTGACGCCAAGGCACCCAAAGAGCTAATCACAACGGTTGAAATGGTTGATGGCAAGCAACGTCAATATTATCTGAAGGACGTGAAACCAGCGTGATAAGGCTAACAATACCCGGTGAACCGGTTGCTCAAGGGCGGCCTAGGTTTTCTCGGCGAGGAAAGTATGTAAGCACGTATGATCCTCCCAAATCACGTGGCTACAAAGAATACATCAAGCAGATTGCACGTCAGGAGCTCCATATTGAGCCTCTGACGGGTTCTATCAGGATAAACGTAAAAGTATACAGAGGTATTCAAAAATCCGGTAGCAAGCTTACTAGGCGGAAAAAACAGGACGGCATCATTAGACCAACTGTTAAGCCGGATACAGACAACTATTACAAAGCGGTGTCTGATGCGCTGACCGGGATTTTGTGGGAAGACGACAACCAAATAGTCGAAATCCATGTTGGCAAATGGTACAGCGATCAACCACGTGTTGAGATTGAAGTCGAAGAGATCGATTAAGGAGAAAAAATCATGAATAAAAAATTGACATTTACAGTAACTGTTTTAGCAGGACTTATGTTTGGGGCCGGTGCAACCACCATTGCCGACAATGTTTGGCAAGGTCACCAGAACATCGTGGAGACCAAAAACAATATCGACAAGCTGACGGCTAAGATTCACGCTTCAAAATCTAGCTTGTCCGATTTGCAACATCAGTTGTCTGACGCGCAGGCACAGTATGCGGCCCTAAAACAGCAATATGGAAACGACATGGCAAACAAAGATGCCCAGATTCAGCAAAAGATCGTTGAAGGCCAGCAAGCAGTTGCCCAGAAACAGGCTGAGGTCGATGCTAAGCAACAGACAATCAACGACCTTACATCACAGTTAGAAGCCGCCAAACAGGCAAACAATGAATTATCACAGGCAATCAAAGACGCGCAGAGCATCAAGGACTATTCAGATCAGGCTGTGAAGTCAGTCAGCGCGAAATGATGGGCTGACCGATGAAACTTTAAGTAGAAAAATACGGAAATCATGAACCAAGCAAATTCATACCGGTGTATGTCAAAAGGCCCGGAGAAATGTTCGCCAAGCACGACAAATATGACTTCGGGATCATAATCAGATACATTGGCAAAATAGGCGGCTTCAACGAGCCGCTTTATGAGGTATGGATAGCAGATTCTAATACTGTCAGGCACGCATTCAACAGTGACATAAGGCGCTATCCGGTAAGAAAGAAGAGAAGACGATGAAAATAGGAGACGACACGTTCGATGACATCTACGTCAGCAAAGAGACTGGCAAGGTTGTAGGCGTCATGTACGAAGATGTGGACTACAAACTTGTACCAATCAAACAGGAGGGCGAAAAATGAAAGTAACAGCGGCATTTTCCTTACCACATGACCACTATGATTGGAATCAGGGACTATATCAGTTGGCGATGATTACGCGTAACTATTCAATTGACAATGATCAAGAAAATTTTAATAAGTACAATGTCATGCTTTGCAATTACGCACGAGAAATCTTAAAGATCCCTAACCTAATGATCATTGAATGGAAGCCATCAAACGATATTACGTTCATCGTGTTAGATGGTACCCCAGATGGTTGTTGCCACACGGCATATGATATTGGATACCGTCACCTGCCGGCAGAATATAAGGATGAGGACGGTAAATACAGTATTCCATTTATCCGTTCACAAGAAGATCTTGACGAAACGCTGGCACACATTCACAGCATGAACATCTTACACAAGCTGGAGGTAGAAAAATGAGCGAAGAAAAAATGTACGCGGTAAAGAACCGCAGTGGTGAATTTTGGGACTTTTCGGATAGTTCCGGTTTCTGGTCATCAAAAATTGCATATCCTACAACAGCTATTAAGGAACGGGCTGAACAAGTGGTTGATGAGCACGGTGGCCACGTTGTCGCGCTCGTTGAGGAGCCTGAAAAGGTAGCAGTAAGCAAAAATGTTGGAGAAGCGATTGATTCGTTGATTAGCGCAGAAACGTATGTGCAGGCGTCAGAAGCTTTTCATTATCTTTTTGCTTCAAGGAAAAAGGAAGACATCAAGCGAATAATCAAAGCGATCAGGAACGGCTACACCGTGAAGAAGAAGAAGTACAACGTTAAATTAACCGAATCAGAGATCGAACATTATGGCTTGCAAGACTGCGAGAAAGAAGAGGTGACTGACGATGGAAATGATTAAGCTAGACAGCGGGAAGTTGCTAAATCTATCGGCGGTATCGTATATCTCAAATCACGAAATGTTAGCCTATTTAAAGCAACCAGTGATCACGAGTGAAAATAACATTCGAATAAATAAATGCTTTGGACTTATTGTAACAAAATCAGACATTGAACGAATTTCCTCGATGACGGTGAACAAAGAGGTGACTGACGATGAGCAATGAGACGAAACGGGACGTGTTCAATGATGCGTTGGCATATGCGCCAGTTGGCAGGGAATATGACCCGGTGAACGACGATGAGGCTGGCGACCTACGTAGTTGCTTATCTGCGCGTTATGACGCCGCTTTGCCAGATGATCTTCCGGTGATTCCGAAAGCGGTGGGCGAATGGCTTACATGGTGCAAAGAGCGGGGCCATTCGTTGAAAGATGCGCTTGATGGTGAAACACGCGTCAGCGAAGGCACATTTGCCCGTGCATGGGTGCTAGGTGTCTGGCGCGTTGAGGAAACCGGCGAAATCGTGAAATTGGAGGCGGAAAAATGAAGTTAGTTAAAGGCGACATCATTCGAAACCCGTGGGTGAGCGACCCAAAATGGCGAGACTTCATTTTCATTCGGCGCGGGAAGAAATATGTGCACACTTTGAGATCTAATCGTGGACTAATTGAAGACGCAATGTTTGACAAAAAAGACGTGGACGAGCGTTTCACAAAAGTAGGCCATTCAGTTGGATTCGACACCATGCTGCGAGAAGTTTCTGGCGAGGAGGCGGAGAAATGAAACAAGAGATTAAGTTCAGAGCGTGGAACAAAAAAGACAAAGTGATGGTTGATGTTGCCGCTATGAATTTTGGTCCAAGCGGATTATGGAGCCTTATCGAAGATGCCGATGATGCGGAACTACAACTTGCAGATAACTATGAGTTAATGCAATATACCGGTTTGAAAGATAAGAACGGGCGGGAAATCTACGAAGGCGATATCGTGCGCACCGGTGAGGACAATATTGGCGATCCTGATCCGACGATTGGACAAGTGATCATGCGGGAAGGATCATGGCTAATAGAAAATGAGAAAAAGCAAGAGGAAATTGGCCTTTTTAGCGAGATTACAAGTCGTGAGGTCATCGGCAACATCTTTGAAGACAATCAGCTACTGGAGGGAAAGTAATGATTGCCGTCATGCTGCTAATCTCAGGTGCTGCAATATGGCCGTGGGCTAACTGGAAAAGAGGAAAATGATTGTAAACAAAAAGCGCGTCTGGTGAAGGACGCGCCGGAGGCCAGACGTACGATTGAGAGTGAATTAAATAAAAGATTAGGATTTGGCCTCCGTATACAGTATACCAAAAAGCGCGTCACATAAGCAACGCGCGGGAGATGCTTGAATCAGATTGTTCCCCAACTTATAAGGTTAACACGCATAAGAAAGCATCTCCAAAGGTAGTATAGCAAAAGTCGCCCCGGATTAACAGGACGACTCAGTCTATCAAATCGAATTATTTGAACAGCAAGTATATCACAAAAAACAAAAGCGCACCATTACGGCACGCCGTTTCCCCAAACTTTTACAAATTTAATTATACCATAAGGAGTGGACGCAGTGGTGCGAGCAACGAGATATTTTAGCCCAATTGATCATGACAAAACAATTGAAAACGCCAAAGAGGTCTTGGGGAACTACTGGCATCACAAGCGGCTCGCTCAACGCACCAAAATAGCGCTCAGAAGCCCCGTGATGGACGGCATGCCCAAGTCACCCAGCTATGGAAATAAAGCCGAGGACAAACTCGTATCACACGCTGACGAGCTGTACTATATAGCGTGCTGTGAAGGTGCCATTGAATCTCTGGAATCAGAGAATCATCGGATTATACTAACAAGCTCTTACTTAACCAAACGATATAGTGACAAGCAAATAATGGACAAGCTGTTTTTATCAAAAGCCCAGTATTATCGAACAAAACGAGAAGCGCTAATTGCATTCGCCGAGATTTGTCCATTGGTTGAAATCGAGATGAGACCTTTGTGAGACATTTCAACTGTTTTTCCGTCATATGATTGTATTGTGCCAAAGGTGAGAAACCTGAGACACCGCATTTTTCCTCCGAGCCATGGTGATGATAAAGCTGTGGCAAGGTAATCCCGATGTGGAAGCCGCGTGCGGCTGTTGGTTCGATTCCAGCGCGGGATAGTTCGGTGAAAAATTCATCAGAACGCAATGTGCTGTATCGTCTGTTACGGCTAAAAGCCACTCTTACCGTTGAGGGGACGATAAACGGACGGCACAGAGGCCGTATTTGGTAAAGCACATGGACGTCATGTGTGTGGGTTCGATTCCCACCGGCCTCATTGTCCAGTTTAGCGACCGGACACAGCTTGCGATGACCCCATCTGACACTGGGAGAGCGAGCAGCAGACACATGAAGCACAGATATCACCTCAATGTAGTATTCCAGTTCACGCTGGAGTACTATTTTTTTGAGGTGATTGAAAGTGAAGCTGCCACTGTATGAGCGAATTGGTGATTTTGTCTTAGGAATATTCCACGTAATGAAAACAAAGTGGGACAAGATTATCCCAATAATAATATCAATAGTTTCGGTTGCGATCAGTTTGAATACGTGGAATAGTTATAGGACAGCAAATGAAGAATACATGAAAAGGTCAAATCAAGCGTTGGTAAACTCTTCTAAACTAGCCGAAACTGACATTGATATTTTGACTGGAAAAGTTGCAGAGTCAGATCACATAGCCGTTACAAAAAATCAAATTGACTATCAAATATATAGCTTGAAACAAAATTTGAAAGTAATTGAAGATATTCAAATAACTCGTTTGCCTCAACGCAATTCAATGAATTACCAAGTCTATCGCAAGGACTTAGCTGATGTCATTTATCGATTAAATGCCAAAGTAACTGAGCTGTTTGAAAATAAAAAGTACAAGCAGTCTTTCTATCTAACTGCAGGAGACCAGGAAGACTTCATGAATTCATTGGCTGTAGTTAGACGGGTTCTTCTTGACGACAGAAATGCTTTGCAGAAGAGGAATGATCTAGCCACAAAATACTTAAAGTTCAATCAAAAATTCCAAGAAAAGAACGGTAAGGATTTGAATGAAAGAGTCAGTGGCGATTTGAACGTATATGGAGGGAAATAAAATGATTATTTTTAGTCTTTTTCTAGGAATATTTAGTTTGTGCTTTTCTGTTTGTAATCTCGGATCAAGCGACATCAAACGAAAGACAAATCGGTGAGATATCAAGACGCCACGGCGTCTTTTTATTTACCCAAGCACTTCGCCAAACGGTGAGGTGCTATTTTTGTGCAACAAAAAGGCCCTCTGAGCGATTAACTGAGGGCCTAGCTACCGGTGTTTACTGAGGTGAAACAACGGTACCGAAAAAGAGTATAACACATGTAGCAATAAATCGGATTAAAAAAGCCCTCAGAGACCAGTCCAAGAGCCAAAAGAATGAAAAAACGAAATACTTGTGTGAGCAGCAGCGGTTGACTTGGAGGAGAAAGGACACTGCTCACGCATATATATTATCACATTCCTGATAGAAGATACTAAAATAGCCCTCGGTTGGGGGCCGAGAGCCTAAAGATAGGGTATTACAGAGGAGTGAAAATGAGTATCTGTTGGGAACAATTTAATTCTAACTCATTGAAATTTTTTAAGCAACAAAAAAGCTCTCGGGGCCGAATCCGAGGGCTTAAGAACTCGGGAAGTTCTTCATGAGAATGTGAGCAGCGTCATCAAACTGCTCACGGTCATTATATTTCAGGAGGCGAGTAGATGCAATGGACAGATGAACAGATCGGTGACATTAGGAAGCTCGCCTCTGAAGGCTTTACCAGACGCGAGACAGCCGACAAACTCGGGATTAGCTATGACGCATTGCAGGGAAAAGCAAGACGGCTTGGCATTGAGTTTCAAAAGCCGCTAAAGAACGAATACGATTCAGATGGCACAAATAGGGAGACGCCATCCGCTGACAGAAAAGTCGCTCTTAACGCTGATGGTAGCCAAACAGTAACGGCCTTAATGAGACTCAAGCATGAGCCAAATAAAGACCCACGAACTTTGATGGAGTTGTGTGGATACGATCCTGATAAGTTCGAGATGGTCTTAGGCGACTACAAAGTGTATGAGCAGCATAGTGCCGAAGACGGCACAGTTCCGCAGTACAGCATTCATATTCGCGTAAAGCCGAAACAAGGCTTATCGATAAGCGAAATGGCTGAAGCATTCAACGACAAAATCATTCCGGTCAATTACGGTATGAAGAAGTCGGGCGATCGCAACTTAGTCATCCCATTGCCTGACCTGCATTTTGGCTGGACAACATTCGCCGATCTAAAAGACATGGTGAGCCAACTTAGAGAGATCATCATGGACGGCTACAACGAGATTGTGATCGAGCAATTGGGAGATCTGTTCCATAGTGATCAGATTCATGCAACACAAACGGTTAGAGGGACACAGCTAGATCACGCAAACATGCGTCAGGCATTCCATGATGCAGTGAAGCTGTTTGATCAAATTGTTCCACTGGCAATTGAATATAGCAATCGCGTCTCAATAAAGAGCGTGTTCGGTAACCATTTAGGTGATCTCGAATACGCTTTTCTTTATGCGCTGATAGATCGCTATCCACAAGTACACGTTGATCTCAATGACAGCAATTTGGCAACCGACTGGCGCTGTGCATACTTGCTAGGTCATGTTGGCATTATGCTCGCCCACGGAGATGTGGCCAAGGACAAGCTGACAGGGCTTTTTCCATTTGAGTACAAAAAGATATTCAATATGGCAAAAACATACGAACTTCACTCAGGCCACTATCATAGCGAGCGGTTTAAAGATGATCGTGGCATTATGTGGCGCCAGCTTGGGACAGCAAAGCCAAACGATCCCTATGAGATTAAGAACGGCTTCACCACAGGCAAACATTTGCTGTATGCGTTCGTTTATGACGATGAAAGGCTACGGTGCACTTATGAACTCAACTGAGATTTGGAAAGATATTGAAGGATTTGAAGGCCTCTACCAAGTTAGCAACATGGGAAGAGTAAGAAGCCTTGACCGCGAAGACAGAAACGGGCGCGGCTGGAAGGGGACAATGCTTTCCAGCAAGCTAAGAAAAAACGGCTATCGCGAGGTTATTATATGTCGAGACGGAAAAAGGAAATACATGTTGGTTCACCGCTTGGTAGCAGGAGCATTTCTATCGAATCAAGACAATCTGCCTCAGGTAAATCACAAAGACGAGGACAAAGGCAACAACCGAGTTGAAAATCTTGAGTGGTGCGACAGTAAGTACAACAACAATTACGGGAATCACATCAAGCGTGTGGCTGAAGCAAGGGAAAAACCAATCTATGTCGTTACTAACTCGGGGCATCGCTATTACTTTAGCGGTGTAAGCAAAGCCGCGAGACTCCTTGGTCTACATTATCAAAACATAACGGCATGTCTTCACGGCAGGCAAAAAACATGCCACGGCTATACATTCGAGTTGGCGGTGTAAGTCATGTCAGGTATGAAACGTGTTAGCTATGGCTACGTTAGCCGCACGGAGCAAAAAATCATTGAAGAGCTATCAAGGGAAACAATACACGGAGGGAAACATATGCTCTCAAATAATGCTAAAGGCCAAAGTAGGCAGTTGTCTCACCGTCAGTTGCCTCCACCAGCACCAGTGCTACCAAAAATGGAAGGATACGTGCCGACTCGTGCCACTGCAACTAAGAAATACAAAGACAGTCTGATTGCTGATGTGAACGATGCCATTAATCAAGGAATTAATACTACATCCCCAATCTCAGTTGGCGTTGCCAAGTACAATCCAGCAGTCGTTAATGAAGTAATTAGTTTGCTAACGAAATCAGGATGGGATGTTACTAGTCTAAATATTGACGGTAACGGTTCCTATTCGGCAATCATATTATCTTAATCGAGAGGAGATTTAGCATGTGCAATTTCTTATTACTGCTCACACTAATATTCGTGCTGGCTAAGTTATTCGGATTGATCGCGTGGAGCTGGCTGCTAGTATTCATGCCGCTAATAGTTATGATTGCTGTGATGACACTGCTTATCGGATTGGCAATCGTCATCGGATTGCATGAGGAGTGATGGGCATGACTAACACATCGTATACAGGAGATGCCCATGCCGAGTAAGAAGCTAGCATTCATCAATGGCAGACCCAAGCTAGTTGATGCCAGCACTCGCGTTAGGGCGGAGGCAGATAGGCAGTACAACCGTGTGCGGAATGAGCAGCAGTCGGACTACCTTAAGTTCTATCACAGTAACGAATGGAAGCAGCTGCGTGAGCAGATATTGATTAGAGACAACAGTTTATGCCAACGCTGTGGCCTGCAAGCCTCATTAGTTGATCATATTGTTCCAAGCGAAGATGACTGGGAAGACCGCACGAACGCGGATAATCTGCAGGCTTTATGCAAGGACTGCCACTATTGGAAGACGAGACGTGAGACAACCAAGCGTAAGAAGGGACAGCATCGAGCCATGAAGATTACAGTAATCGTTGGCTATCCAGCAAGTGGCAAGTCAACGTATGTCAAGCGACATCAAGGACAGCATGACCTCGTCTATGATTACGACCATCTCATGACGGCGTTAACAGGGCTGCCATTACATCAGGGCAATATAGACGCCAATGATTATGTGCAGCTAATCTATGAGCTGATACTGCGGAAGCTTAAAGCAGAGCAGTCCTTTGACCATGTGTGGTTAGTCATGACATATCCAGATGAGAAGCTAGAATCGTTGCTTGCTAGTCGAGATGTCGAACACATACTCATTGACACTGATCGTGACACATGCATGCAGAGACTATCCAAGCAAGGTCGAGATGTGAGTCAACTCATCAAAGCGATGAACAAACTTGACGAAATGAAATCAGAAAACAAATTTGCAAAATTCAAGAAAATAAAAAATTAAAAAACAAATTTTCGATAATTTTTCGGGCGAACAAACGGGCTGAAATCCTCCAGACCCCCCTTCCATTTTTATCGGGGGTTACATTTCTTGGAACAGAAGAACGGTCGGCCTCTTTTTTGCACCCCAAATTGTAACGATTTTTAAGGCGGCAGGGGTAAACTCAGCCCATTTTATATAGATATTAGGAGGTGAAGTGGGAAATGGCTGGAAAATACAAAGTGTTGCAAATGTCTAAGGGTGATTTGACCAAAGAACGGCAAGAAGCCAAGCTACATGCGGAATTAATGGCCAAAGATGGCATTCCAAAACTTCAGGTAACACCGCCTAATCATCTTGACCCAGTCGCAAAACAAGAATACAAGCGAATTATCGAATCTTTGGGGACCTTACCACTTAGAAATCTCGATCGCGCCGAGTTGGAAAACTATTGTACATGGTATTCGGTTTACAAAAACACATCGGTCAACATGAAATTGGCTTTAAAGAATGGAGATCAAGATGAATATTATGCGTACATTAGCACCTTGAATAAGGCCACCGCAAGCATTAAGAGCCTCGCGAGTGATCTAGGGTTGAATGTTAACAGTCGGATGCAAATGAATATGCCTAAGACTGAAGCACAGAAGAACGATTCAATCATTGATACTTTTGGCTGACTGTGATGGAGGTGATGCTGATTGTCAAAATTTAAGGATCCAATGCCTAATTTCATAAAACGTGTGCTAGACGGTCGTCTTATTACTTCTAAGGCAGTTAATCTCGCGGTGAAACGGCATCAAGAAGACTTGAAACGAACAGATTGGCGATGGCGATATGATCCAAATCTAGCGGGAAAAGCTGTTAAATTTATGGAGATTCTGCCAGAACCAAAAAGTGGGAAACCACAACCATTAGCACCGTTTCAAAAATTCATTATTGGCAGTATATATGGCTGGGTTGACAAAGATGATCCAAATATAAGGCGATTTACCGATGTGTTCATTTCGATGGCACGAAAAAACGGTAAGTCGCTTTTGATTTCTGGCGTCATTCTGTATGAGTTTCTGTTCGGAAAGAATCCAGCCAACAAACGGCAATTATATACCGCTGCTAATGATCGCAAGCAGGCCGGCATTGTATTCGGAATGGTAAAAGACCGATTACGTGCGCTCATGCGGAAAGACCCAGGCATCAAACGAATGGTTAAGATTACGCGAGATGAACTTGTCAATTTAGACGACGGATCAACAATTCGTTCGTTCTCTCGTGATACAGGACTTGTCGATGGCTATGAACCCCATGTTGCGGTGGTTGACGAATATGCCAACGCTAAAACAACAGATATGATTGAAACCCTTGCCTCAGGTCAGGTGTTACTGCCTAGTTATCTGACGTTCATCATTTCAACGGCTGGATTCGACATGAACGTGCCGATGTTTCAACAAAATTATCCATATGCCAAAAAGGTGTTGTCCGGTGAAGAAACGGCAGAACGCTATTTTGCATTCATTGCTGAACAAGACAACGTACAAGAGGTTGATGACCCCAATTCTTGGATTAAATCGAATCCGCTACTTGACGTTGATATTGTGCATGATCAGATCACCGACTATTTGACCACAAAGCTATCTCAAGCTCGTGCTGATGGCAGTCTAAATGCTAAATTGGTCAAAAACTTCAATATTTGGCGACAGGCTACAGAAGATAGTTATCTAGACTTCGACGCTTGGAAAGCGGCAGAGCTGACCGATAAACCTGATATTCGTGGGCAAAGAGCATGGATTGGCATTGATGTCGGTCGTACAAGCGATCTATTCGCTATCTCTTGGCTAATTCCACAAGAAGGCTGGTGGTGGCTCGATGGTTATGCATTTGTCGCTTCTAAAGGCGGAATTGATAACAAAATCAAGACGGATCGGATTGACTACTTGGCTGCTGAACAACACGGCGAAGGAGAGATCAGCAGCTTAGAGTCAGGTATCATCGACAACGATCGGGTATATGAATGGCTCGAAGACTTCATTGAACGTAATGACTTAGACATTCAAGGTATCATGTACGACCCTTATCAATTTGGACCAATGCTAACGACAATTGAGAAGAATCATCCTGAGTGGCCGATGGTACAGGTGCGACAAGGAACGCTGACACTGTCAATGCCAACTAAGCAGTTCCGCGATGATGTTATAGGCGGTCGCATAAAGCATTCAGATAATCGCATTATGCAGGCCGCCGCAATGAACGCGGTTCTAATGTCTGACAACAACGGCGTCCGTATTAATAAGAATAAGTATGCTAACAAAATAGACATGATTGATGCCACGCTTGATGCTTATGCCATCGCGTTCAAGGAAGACTTGGACAACTACTTGGACGATGAGCGTGTCTTCAGCGATGATTTTGGCTTCTAGGAGGTGAGAACGTGAATGGAAAACTAGCTAACTTTTTCAGAATTCTTGGCGCAAATATGGCTGGAATTGCCACTGTTTTAGGCTTCATTTTAGCTGGATATGGGGCTTTTTTGATCAATAGGCCTACTGGATTCATGGTTTGCGGCGGCTTGTTGTTTGTTCTCGCCTTTATTCTGTTGCTTCCTGATAACGAAGGGAGGTGAGATGAATGAAGCTATTTCGAGGATTGGCAACCGAAGTGGACCCTCACTGGGCAGATCATTTGCTTGATTCTGGGGTAATCCCATCATTTCGAGGTGGATACCTTGGTATTTCTGCATTACGCAACTCCGATGTGCTGACAGCTGTCTCAATTGTCGCAGGTGATGTTAGCCGATTTCCGTTGGTGATCACTGATCGTGAAACTGATGAAGTTATTGACTTGTCGAACATCGACTACTTGATGAACACCAAAGTGAATAAGCGGCTGTCGGCTTATCAGTGGAAATTTTCCATGATGGTCAACGCAATTTTGACTGGAAATGCTTATTCGCGTATTGTGCGCGATCCGATAACTAACGAACCAGCTATGTTTGAGTTCTATGCCCCATCACAGACGCAGGTGGACACAAGCGACCCCGATAACATCATCTACCGTTTCACGCCTTACAACTCTAGTATGCAAAAAATATGCGGATTTGAGGACGTCATTCACTGGAAGTTTTTCTCATACGACACAATCATGGGGCGATCACCGCTGTTGTCACTTGGTGATGAAATTGGACTGCAGGAGTCAGGTGTTTCAACGTTACAGAAGTTCTTCAAGAGTGGTTTGAAAGGCTCAATTATCAAAGCAAAGGAGAGTCGCCTATCCGCCGAAGCACGCCAGAAGATTCGTGAAGATTTTGAAAGGGCACAGGCAGGTGCTGATGCAGGTTCACCAATTGTGGTTGATGCAACGATGGATTATCAGCCGTTGGAAGTTGATACCAACGTTCTTAATCTGATTAACAGCAATAACTATTCAACAGCGCAGATTGCGAAGGCTTTGCGGGTACCAGCGTATCGATTAGCCCAAAATAGTCCTAACCAGTCTGTTAAACAGCTTGCTGATGACTATATTCGCAATGATCTTCCGTTTTACTTTGAACCGATTACAAGTGAGTTTGAACTAAAGCTGCTTGATGACGCGCAACGGCACCAATATTGCATAGGATTTGACACAAAATCAGTAAACGGATTGCCGATTGCTGACGTAAATACAGCAGTTAATGGGGGACTATGGACTGGAAACGAGGGACGTGCGGAGCTTGGGAAGAAACCGTTAAAAGATCCGAACATGGATCGTATTCAGTCGACACTTAACACAGTATTTCTTGATCAAAAGGAAGCTTATCAGGCTGAACACACATCGCAATTGAAGGGAGGTGATGCTAATGACAAAGGAACTGCGAATGACAGCGACACCCATGCAAATTCGTGATGGGGATGAGAAACATCCAACTGTCATCGAAGGTTATGCGCTTAAATTTGACCGGAAATCTGAAATCATGGGCGGCGGTGAATTTAGTTTTCGTGAGCACATCGACCGCCATGCGCTCGACAATGCTGATATGAGCAATGTCGTGGCGCTATTTAACCATGATCAAAACCAAGTGTTAGGCCGCACTGGCGTTAATTTGGAACTGACCATTGATGACACTGGACTTAAGTACACTCTGACGCCACCAGATACACAACTCGGTCGTGACTTACTCGAAAACGTCCGGCAAGGGATTATCAGTCAGTCAAGCTTTGCATTTACGATTGCGCCAGACAAAGACGCGCAAAAGTGGCAAAAGTCCAGCGAACGAGGGGTTAAATACGAGCGCACGATCAACAACATTGATCATCTGTTTGATGTTTCGCCGGTGACAACACCTGCTTATCCAGACACTGAGGTAAAGGTCGGAGCACGATCGTTGGAACAGATAAAAGCGCTAGATCAGCCGCCAGAATGGGAACTTAAGCGGCGCAAGATGCTTTATCAACTGAATAAAGAGGAATTGCTCAAGGGCATCGAATAATCGGTGCCTATTTTTATACAAAAAATAAGGAGGGTCACTAGATGACTTTAGATGAAAAATTAGCTGCTGTTAAAAAGCAACTTGATGAAAAGCGTTCAGCGTTGCCAGCTATGAAGACAGAACTTCGTTCTTTACTTGAAGATGAAGATTCCGAGGAAAACCTGAAGAAGGCAGAAGGCGTTCGTGCCAAGTATGATAAAGCTGGCAAAGAGATCAAAGATCTTGAAGAAAAACGTGACTTATACGAGGCTGCGTTGAAAGGCAATGAACAGCCGAGTGGGAAGAAGCCCAATCATCCGGAAGAGCATAGCTATCGCGATGCACTGAATGCTTATTTGCATACTCGTGGTCGTAATACTGATGGCGTCAATTTTGAAAAGACAGAAGCTGGTGAATTTGCAATTTTTCGTGCCGATCCTACCGATGCCAGTGATGCTGTAAATGCAGGTGTTAAGGCAGCGGATGCGGCCGTGACCATTCCAGAAACTATTAGCAATACACCACAGCGTGAATTGCAGACTGTTGTTGATCTGAAACCTTTCACGAACGTATTCCAAGCCTCCACACAAAAGGGTACTTACCCAACAGTTGCAAATGCTACAACCAAGATGGCTACTGTTGCCGAGTTGGAAAAGAACCCAGCAATGGCAAAACCGGACTTCAAATCGATCGACTGGTCTGTTGAAACGTATCGTCAGGCTCTTCCGGTTTCACAGGAATCTATTGACGACTCCGCAATTGATTTGGTTGGGTTGATTTCCCAGAACGCACAACAAATTAAGGTCAACACGACTAACAGTGCCGTTGCAACTCTGCTGAAAGGCTTCACTGCCAAGACGATCTCTAGCATTGATGATTTGAAGCATATCAACAACGTGGATTTGGACCCTGCGTACTCTCGTGCAATCATCGCGTCCCAGAGCTTTTACAACTTCTTGGATACGGTGAAAGACGGTAATGGCCGTTACTTGTTGCAAGACAGTATCTTGACCCCGTCTGGCAAGAGCGTTCTTGGTATGCCGATTGTTGTTGTATCTGATGATACTTTGGGTGCAGCAGGCGAAGCACACGCCTTTTTGGGTGACATCAAGCGAGCCATCTTGTTCGCTAACCGCGCGGACTTCATGGTTCGGTGGGTTGATGATCAGATTTACGGTCAGTTCCTGCAAGCGGGCATGCGCTTTGGTGTTTCTGTTGCTGACGAAAAAGCAGGGTACTTCCTAACATATACCCCAAAAGCGTAACGCCTGACGGAGTGACTTTGAGCCAGAAAACGTTCACGGGTGGTGTCGGTGCCACAAAAGATATCACGGTGACGGTCACTCCTGATGGCGCTCCTCAAGCAGTCGAAGCTGTGTCGAGCGATGAAAGCGTCGCTACGGTTGTTAAGAAGTCCGATGGTGTTTACACTATTACCAATCTGGCAGCGGGCACAGCGACAATCACATTTAGCACTAATGGCATCAGCTCAACACTTGCCGTTACTGTTAACGCCGGGTAGGTGATTACTCTTGGCAGATACTACGCTTGACAAAAGCCCACTGACTGATGAACAGTTTCAGGTTCTGAAAATGTACTTGAAAGTTGATCAGACAATCGAAGACCCAATGATTATGCAACTGGTGCATGACGCTTGTGGTGAAATCAGTTCGGCTATTAGTTTTGGATCAAAGCCGGAACAATTTCTAAGCAATCCAGAAACTCGGGATCGTTTTTTCACAGCACTTATGAAGCAAGTGAAGGAAGACTATGACTACCGAGGTATGGGTGCTGAAGTCATGCGCTTTCCGTTGCAAACATCAACCACAAATATCATCAATCAGCTTCGCTCAGAATTGCCGGAAGAGGATGGTGATTCTGATGCGAACTAATCGAATGACTGAGAGAATTGCGTTCGTCAGCTATGAGTCAAAAAAGGTTAACGGAGTTCCGGTTGATGGTGTGCTGGTTAAGCATATGACGGTTTGGGCTGAAGTTCCTAAGGTACCAATCAGAGAAGCAAATGATCCACAGACAAAGTTGGGAACTCGCAAAGACAGCCCGACTTTTTTAGTGCGATTTTTGACCGCAGAGGAAATCCAACCAACTTGGAAAATTCAATGGCGTGGTAATGAATATCAAATCACAGGGCTTGATCCTGATTACGAGAGGCGCGATCTGACAACGATTACGGCAAAGGCGGTGAGCTGATGGGCGTAAAAGTCACAGGGGATGCTGAACTGCTTGCTAATCTTAACAAGCTCCAATTTGGAGTTGCAAAAGAGGCTCGAGCGGCTGTCCGAGATGGCGCACAAAAGTTTGCCGACAAGCTAAAAAGCAATACGCCTGAGTGGGACGGCGAGACGGATATGAGCGGACATCTGAGAGATGACATCAAGCTTTCAAGTGTCCGTGAAACGAGTGGTGTAACAGAAGTAGACGTTGGATATGGTAAAAATACCGGCTGGCGTGCTCACTTTCCAAACTCGGGCACTTCAATGCAGGACCCGCAACATTTCATTGAGGAAACTCAAGAAGTCATGCGGCCAGTTGTTATCGCTGCTTTCCTAAGCCACTTGAAGGAAGGCGGGATGTAATGGCACCCGAAAAACGTGTTTATGACATTCTGTCAGCCGATTCGGATATTGCTGACAAGGTATATATAGGTACCCCAGACTTCAATAACCAGACTAGCGTAACTCCTGAAAGTTTAGCTCCATGGGTGAGAATCACTTCTTTGCCCGGTGATGCTGCTGATTATGCTGACGATTCTAGAATCCTAGAGTATCCGAAAGTACAAGTAGATTTTTGGGTGGATAAAACGGACTGGGATCAACAAGAAAAAATAGAAACACAGATATATCAAGCACTACATGCGGCTGGCTGGGAAAGGTATTATCGCAACTCCTACGTTGATGGTGATACTCCAGCCCTTCGCATGACAACAGGATACTTTCAGTTTCAAGGACTGCCGATTGGCTAGCCCTTTTTATTTTCCTAAAGGAGGATTTTAAATATGGCAGATACTGCTGTTACAACTAATAAGAAGTTAGCAAAATTTGGGGCTTCGGCCTTCGAATACGGGGTTGTCGGTGATGACGACTTTGTACCAAGCACACGAAAGATTCAAGGCTTATCTAGTGTGAAATTGGATATTAAAACAGAGCAAAAGACGCTGTCCGCTGATGATGGCCCGTACTTGATTCTTTCTGGTGGTATCACAGAAGCAACCGAAACAATCGAAATGTACGATGTGGATTCACAGATGAAGTCTGATTTATTTGGCATTAAGGTTGTTAATGGGGTTGAAGTATATCCAAAGAACCTTAGCCCTAATTACGCCGCAACTTTGTTCCGTACGAAGCTCTCAAATGGTAAATACGTTTGGGTTGGTATGCTCAAGGGAATGTTCTCACTTCCGGGCGTTGATACCAAGACTGTTGACGGCACACCAGATCCGAGTGCTGACAGCATCGAAGGCTCATTCATTCCTCGTGGTGACCAAGACACTGGCAATGTTGTGTTGATTGGTCGTGAAGACAACGATGGATTCAATTTTGATACCTTCCACAGCTATGTATTCCCTAAGACTGCTGAAGACGCGACTATTACTCCCGCTACACCGGCTTCGTAATTCGCAGATCACACATTAGCTAGAGCCGTTTCTATCATTGTCGCCTTGTAAATGCACAATACGCGAACAGCGGGCGGCTTATACCTAAGGAGATTAAGCATGGCATATCAAATTAAACTAAATATCAAAGGCGAAACTTGCGTGTTCACACGAAATGGAGAGCCAACATTACGTGATACCACGAACGCCTTAAAAGTGCAGCAACAACAGCTGCGCATGCTAAACCGTAAAGATGGCCCTTCAAACGATGATTACGATGAGAACGAGAAAAACTTAGCCAAATTTGCGGTTGATTTCTGGAAAAACCAGTTTACTACCGATGATGTTATTGATGGCTCTTCGATTTCTTTGAAATCGCTGGATTCAATCAATGATGCCATTGGCGATTCTCTGAGCGATGGTGAAGAGGATAAGAAGGATACTGCAAAAAAATCACCGAAGCGGACGTCAAAGAAGCCATTAGCAACCTTGACGACTTCTACAAAGCAAGGCTCTCTGAAGGCTACCGATTAGCTGACGTTGATGCTATGACGCTCCGCGATATTGAAAAACTTAACCAGATTTACGAGGAACGGGAGACTACGATCGACAAGGCCTTTCCGTTCCTTTTCTAGTTCTATGAAAGGAGGTAAAACATGCTAGGAAATCTCGGACAAATTGCGGCCACCGTAAGCTTGAACATTGATCCGTTTCAAGTAAGCCAGCGAGTTTTGAATTCTTCAATTAAAGCAACTGCCGCTGAGTTGCGGGCTCAAGATGCTGCGTTTAAGGGCTCTGAAAAGTCTATGAACAATATGCGTTCAACCTATGACACATTGAGCCGCCAGGCAAAGAACTACCAAGCTCAGCTTCGAAAACAGCGAGAACAGTATGATGAAAATTCGAAAGCAGTTGAAAGACTTAATAAAAGTGAGACTGCATCGCAGGAAGAAATTAATCGTGCTACAAAGCTGCAAGCTAATGCTGCATCACAGTATAATCGGACTGCTGCCGCTGCTGCTCAAAATGAAAATCGAATGGCGGCCTTACGCAAAGAGATTGCGCTGCAAAGTGACGGCTGGACTAAAGTATCAAACGGTGCATCAAAGTTTGCATCTGTTACTGAAAAGGCAAGCTCTAAGCTAACTAGTTTCGGATCAACGATGACCAAGGCAGTAACCGCTCCAATTGCCATTGGGTTTGTGGCAGCCGCTAAATCTGCTATTGATTTCAACAGCCAGATTCAAGCAATGGGACCTTTGCTAACAAACGGGGGTGCGATTACTGCCAAGTATCGTGCGCAACTTGATCAACTAGCATCAGCATCTAAAAAATGGTCGGTTGAATATGGCATTTCCACGACCGCTATTAACGACGGCATGTCAGAAATGATCAAGCGTGGCTATACCGCTGCGCAAACTTTAGGCGCTATGCCTGCAGTTCTCAATGCAGCAAAAGCGTCTGGGGATGACTTCAACGATGTTATGCATGTTTCTACATCCGTTTTGGAGCAATTTGGTCTAAAGACAGAATCAACAACGGGCATGCTTAAAAACACTTCTCGCGTTACAGATGCTCTTACCTATGTTGCTAATGCTACTGCAGCAGGATTCCAAGATATGGGCGAGGCAATGACGTATGTCGGGCCTTCTGCTCATGCTGCTGGTATCTCACTAGAAGAAACAGCGGCTGCTATTGGTATTATGAGCAACAAAGGGATTGAAGGATCAGTTGCTGGCACGGCGTTACGTGGTGCTTTAACAAGACTGTTGAAGCCTTCTAAGCAAAATCTTCAAGGCTTTAATGAATTAGGCATATCTGTTGCTGATTTCAAAAAAGGAACTTTAACCCTTCCAGAGATTCTTGACAAAATCAAGAATAACACTAAGGGGTGGACGGACCAGCAACGTGCTTCTGCAGTAGCGTTGGCTTTTGGCACTGAAGCGCAAGCCGGCATGAATGCCTTGATTAGTGCAGGTGGCGGTGAGCTACGCAAATATACCAGTGAAGCTGAACATGCTAGCGGAACAACTGCCAAAATTGCTAACCAGTTAAACAATACGGATGCCGCCAAATTGAAGAGATTTCAAGAGTCGATTCATGTTTTAGGAATTGAAGTAGGCCAAAAACTTCTACCGACGCTGACTCCTCTTATCAAAACAGCAACCGATGTTGTCAATGCCTTTGCAAAAATGGACAGCGGTACGCAACAAACCATTATCAAATTTGCAGCGTTTGCGGCAGTTGTAGGGCCAGCGAGTTCTCTTATCGGTGGAGCTCTTAAGCCCGTTGCTGCTTTGAGCAAAGGAATATCTGGAATTGCGGGAGTCATTGGGCGAGCATCCGTAGCCGCAAAAATTGGCGGGACTGCAATGGATGTCCTTAAGTCTGGGTTTAGCAAGACAGCTTTTGAAGCACTGAAGGTTGCACCTGCAGCGGCTGCGGCAGCAGATGGTGCTTCTGGAATGGGAGCGGCCATGGGCGGAGCCGCAGCGAGCGGAACAGGGTTGCTAGCGGCATTGGGACCAATCGTCCCAGTTGTTTTAGGTGTGACAGCAGTCGTCGGTGCCGGTGTAGCCATCTGGGAATTATGGGGCAAAAAGGCTCTTGAGTCTGCTGACAGAACTTCACGATGGGGCACTGATATTGGTGCCGATGCCGACCGATCTGCTTCCAAAATGAAAGATGCATCTGGGGCAATTTCTGGTGCTTTTAATGATACAAACCACACAGTCGAGCAAAATAGCAAAACCATCAAAAAAGGCTTTGATGACATTACGAAGGCCGCTAAAGAATCGTCCAAAAATACCCAAACCGCACTCGACAAGTTGGCGAAGCAAGTCGGTGGATCGACTGCTGATCAGATTCGTAAAGACGCAGCAGAAATGAAGAAGGCCGACGATGCACGTATCAAGCAAATTGAGGCTAATGCCAAACAATCTAAGTCAATTACTGAATCTGCCAGCAAAGAACATGCCGAATTTACTCGAGATCAAATTCAGATTCTGGATAATTTGCGCAAGAGCAGTGCAGCCGAGGCCGTTAAGACACTTAGAATTTCCGGTACCCAACAAGCGAATGTCTTAAAAGCTATTAATGGCGAAAAGATTCGGATGAGTCAAGCAGCGGCTAAGGAACAGTACAGCCAGATGCAGCAGGCATTTGCCAATGAACTTGATACTAATGGGCGACATTATGCTGCGATTAAAAATTCATCTGAAATGAGCACCTCTGATAAAAATCGGGCTATTGAAGCGCTAGAAAAAGATCATCAAGATAAAATGAAAGTCATCTATGCCGGTGCAATTCAGGCTATGAAAGCACAAGGGCTTTCAAGCAAGACGATTCAGCAACAACTTCAAACCGAGTTTGGTGCGACCGCTTCTCAAGCCAAAAAGGCGATGAATGCCTATTCCGATGCGGTGAGCAAGGGGGTTAAGGACACAAAGCAGTTTGCAGCCGCTGTATCAGATGGAATGAGCAAGAACGTCAAGAAAGCTGGCAACGATTGGAACAAGCTAGTTCTTGATCCAAAAACAGGCAAAGTTATCACGAATCTTCCGGAGGTGTTGCACGATACAGCTAATACCAAAGAAGGGTGGAAGCGTCTAACCTTTGACTTAAAAAATGCAAAGATTAGCACTAATGCAAAAGAAACAATTGCCATAGCACTGGCATCAACTGATAAGTGGAATTCGCTTAGCGTCGATGAGAAGAACGCAATCATCAAAGAGACTGGCCGAAAAGATTTGGCTGATCTTATGAAGCGCATGGTTTCTTGGAATGATTTAACGCTTGAACAGCAGCAGGCGGTTGTCAAAGGAGACTATGCACCGCTGGTTGACGCGATTATTCAAGCTGGTACATGGAATCAACTAGATGTGGAAGACAAGCAAGTCTTGGTAAAAGACAAGGCTAACATTCCGTTGGTTGATGCGCTCGTTAATTCTGGTCGGTGGAATAAGCTTGACCTCAAGACTCAAAATGCGCTTCTACAAGCAAAGGGCAAAAAAGATTTAGAAGATGTTTTGTTCAATATGGGGCTTTGGAACAGCCTCGACATGAATGAGAAATATGCCCAACTAAAGGCAATAGGTAAAACGGATTTAGCTGACATGATTGATCAGCTAGGACTGTGGGACACTATCACTCCTAAGCAAATGGAGGCTGCAGTTAAAGGGGACTACAGTCAACTAACGGCGGCAATTGATCAGGTTCATGGCTGGAATCAACTTGATACAAAGCAATTAGAGGCAATAGTTCAGGATAAAGCAACTGTTCCGCTGATTCAGGCAATGATTCAAAATCAAAAGTGGAATGGCCTTTCGGTTGAAGAAAAGAATGCAATTCTGAAAACTAAAGGCATGCCAGAATTAGCTGACATGGTTGTCAAATATGGCTCATTTGATAGTTTACCGGATTCGACAAAACGATTGTTGATAAATGATGACGATGCCAGGCAAAAGCTGATTGCTGCTGGAGTCAACATGGATAAATATAATGTCGATGTTAATCCCGATGCCAAAATTTTAAAGGGAGATAGCAATCCACTATTAGCCGAAACAATTAAAGCCAAAGAAGTAATCGCTGACTATGCAACTGTGTTACCTGATAAAAAGCAGTTCGGTGGAAACTCTAGCGGCGTTACCAATGCAGCCAAATCTGGCGAAGGAAGCATCGGGCATTACGATACAGTTCTTCCGGGACTTAAGCTGTTTATCGGTGATCCTAGTAGTGTGAACGGTGCTTCTAGTCAAGGAGAAGCATCTATAAAGGGATTTAATAGCGTCAACCCTCAAACAAAACCATTTAAAGGCGATTCATCGAGTGTTAATAGCGAGTCATCAAAGGGGCAAAGCAGTGTTCTGATGTTTAACGGCAAGGAGCCGTTAGACAAATACTTTAATGGCCACGATAAAACTAGTGGGCCTGCTGCTGCAGCAAAGCGGGCAGTCAGTTCCTTCGGCGGTGATCAGACGATTACTAAAACGTTTAATTTCGTAGCTAACGTAAGCTCAACAATTGCTAAGCTTCTTCACCTTAAGAACGGCACTTCTGATTTTGGCGGGAACGGATTTGCGATGGTTAACGATGCCTCCGGATCTAACTATCAAGAGCCTATTATCACTCCTAATGGCAACATGTTTATGTTCAAAGAACGAAATGTGGTTTTTCCGCTTGCTCGTCACTCAATGGTTATTCCTGCTGATAAGGCTCGTCGAATGAACATTCCACGTTTTGCTGGTGGCACCACAGACTTCGGAGGCGCTGCTAATAGAATAAACCAATTGAATCCGCAATCCTTTGTTACCAGCATTTCTAGTGGTAGCAATAGTCGTGTTGAGGATTTGCTAGCAAGACTGATCGAATTAACAACTTATCAGATTAGTAACCCGTCTGTTCCTGAAGGCAAGGTTGTTCTCGACAATGGGCGTGAAGTAGGACGGTGGCTGTATCCAACAATTAATAAATTGAAAAACAGAGACACCATTATGAGTAATAGAAGAAGGGGGATTTTCTAAGTGGCAAATTTAATATTTGGAGGTCATAAGATTGGCAGTTCCTCTCTTCAATTCAGTGCAGCCCGCGGCATTTTTTCTGAAGTTGAGAATACAACCCAGCCTGTCGGTGCATCGGACGGAGAAATGCTGGTTCGAAGCCACCTTAAGTCTAGAATCATTCCAGTAACTTATGACTTTATGGCGCTATCTCGTCGTGAATTTGAACGACAGTTAGCGCCATTGCTTTATAGCTCGGGTGTTCAGAAGCTAATTATTGATGATCGCCCTGATGAATTTTGGTATGCAAAAGTTGACGGTAAGATTGATATGGACCGAGCTTATTTTCTTGGCACTGGTACTATTAATTTTCTGGTTCCCGATGGCGTTGCGCACTCGGTAGCCACGCAGACGTTTGACAACATGCCATACAAGGACGTGCCGGTGAACTTTGCCATAGCTTCACACGCCAGTGGATCCAACACTACATCACCCGATGCATATCCCATTAATATGCAACTTTCAGAAGACTTGTCAGGGAAGACCATTACTACTGTAGCCAAAGTTATCGTCACTAATTATCAGGGGAAGGTAGATTCCACTAATAGCATAGGGCCATATATTGATGTTAAAGATGGTCCAAGTACAGGAGCGTGGTCGGGATTAATTAACCAGATTCCCATCACCGGAAATGGCGTGTATACATTAGGGCCCAAAACAATGACAAAGCATCCTCTAACTGGAACGACTAATCAGATTTATGTTGAAATGTACAATATGAATGCCACCATCGAAGTCTGGGTTAAGGTTGAATTAGGCACCACAGCTTCTCCCTGGTCACCTAACCCCGCCGATCCTGAATACTATTCCGACACCATCACGGTGCACAATGGTGGCACTTATCCTGTTGATCCAGTTATTACTGCAACTATGCATGGTGATAATGGGGTTGTTGCTTTTGTCAATGATCAAGGGTCAGTCTTGCAATTTGGTTCGCCCAGCGAGATTGATGGCGTTGTGCGGCAGAAGTCTGAACGGGTATACTATTTTGACTTTGAAAATGAACCTAAGGGCATTGTGATGAATGATGGCGCGCTGACTTATCCCAACTATCGCGATAATCCGTCTACCCCCAATAAGCAAAAAGGCATTTTCTCTTATGGACGCCCAGACGGCTATGACAATGCGATTGCTTACCCCAACACGGAACGTAATCCCTCTAACTATTGGAGCGGACCATCAATGAGCGGCAAACTTGCTGCTAATTCCAATGGCAAACAGAATGGCAACTTTGAATGGCGTAATCTAATCCGCTTTGCCACCATGACAAATTGGGCTGGACGAGTTGAATTCAATTTGACTTACGAAGGCAAAATCGTTGCTTCGTTGGCACTTTATGACCAAAGCACAACAGATGACCAAGTTATGTTCGAAGGCAAGATACATGACGGAAACGATGCGCGAATGCTATTTCATGAAGCGCTACCACGTGACCTCTATTCAAGGGCAAACAGTTTCGCCGTCATTTCAAAAATGGGTGACCAGTTAACTTTCCGTATTGACCGGGTTGGTGGTGGCAATGTTATTCGGCCATTCACTATTGCTGGGTTTGGTGCATTGCCAGTTGATGGCTGGACAGTATGGTTCTCTGCTTTCTCAGATGTTCTCGAAGCCAATATGGGCTGGCAGGACAGTTATTTTGATTGGGTAAACGTTGACTATTGGACAGACGTACCTAACCGATTCAAGGAAGGCGATGTGGTCAAGATTGATGTGGCTAAACGGGTTGTCAGTCTGAATGGTGCTGAAGACCCTACTTTGCAGACTGTCGGTAACAACTGGGAAGGTTTCCAGCTGCTGCCGGGCAATAACACGATTCAAGTCTTGCAGTCTGATTGGGCTGAACCATACACGTGTCAAGTTGAATGGCAGGAGGCGTGGCTATAATGGATTTTTATTTCACTGATCGTTCTTGGCACTTGCTGGGGATCGCCACAGCTGGTGAGGGTCCGATTCATATTGTCAATGATACTGATGATCAGCTTATCTCAGCAGGCGCTCGCACCTATTCAGGTACCATTTTATTTACGCCAGAAACCTCAGCTAAGGTCAAATCCATGGCTGCTTATGGCAATTATGTCTTGTACAAAGATACGCGGGGTAAGGCCGTTTTCATGACCATCATGGAATCAAACCATGATCCTTTACTGGGTGAGACCACTTTCACTGCTGAAGATGCCGGCATTGATCTTATCAATGAAACGGTTGGTCCGTACAAAGCCGGTAAACCAATGAGTATTGCTGAATACATTAATTTTTTCGTGACAGATTCCGGATTTGCTATTGGCTTGAATGAAATTCCAGACTTGAAGCGAACACTTGAATGGACTGGTGAATCAGATACAGCACTGGCGCGAATTTTGTCGGTGGCAACGCAATTTGACCATGCGGAATTGGAATTCAGTTTTCAATTGGTGGGCACATCGGTGGTGCAGCGGTTGATTAACATTCATAAACGCATTGGGACTGATAAACGGATCACCTTGTATGTTGATAAGGATATCAACAAGATTGTAACTTCTGGCAACATCTGGGATCTGTATACAGCGATTACACCAACTGGTGGCACGCCGGAAGCTAAAGACGGGGACACGAGCGAACAAAAGCCAATTACGTTAGCTGGCTATCAATGGACTGATCCTGATGGTAGGTTTGTATTGACCTCAGATGGCATCTTGCTTGATACGGTAGCCAACCAGCAGTGGAGTCGGCTATTAAGCGGTGGCGCAAAGCCAGATTCCGCTGGCGCCTATATCAATCGGGTCAACACTTATGAAGCGACCACGCAGGCTTCACTCTTGCAGTCAGCATTGAGCGACCTAAAGAAGCACAATCACCCAGTTGTCAACTATGAAACGGATATAGCGCGTCTGCCGGATAATGTGGATATTGGTGATTCAGTGCATTTAGCTGACGAAAATGAGCGGTTATATCTATCGGCAAGATTACTTGAATTGAAGTCCAGTTATTCAATGGATACGCACACGGCGACTTTGGGCGATTATTTGATTGAGACGGATCAAGTTGCCGCTCAGTACCGTGAACTGGCTGAGAAAATCAAGAACATTCCCAAAACAGTGCAGTATTGGCCTTGGGTACGTTATGCCGATGACGACAAAGGTACCAATATGTCGGCATTTCCAGCCAACAAGAAGTACATGGCAGTCGTTTACAGTAACAAGTCATCTGTACCAAGTGACAATCCGGCTGATTACGCCGGCAAGTGGGCATTGATTCAAGGCGCTGATGGTGCTGATGGTGTTCCGGGTAAAGCAGGTGCCGATGGCAAGACACCGTACTTCCATATTGCCTACGCCGATAGCAGTGATGGTAAAACCAATTTCTCATTGGATACTCCGGGTTCTCGCAAGTACATCGGTAGTTATACAGACTTTACGCAAGCCGATAGCACTAATCCGGCTGTTTATAGTTGGCAATTGGTACAAGGACCCAAAGGTGATACTGGACCACAAGGACCACAAGGACCACAGGGACCTCAAGGCCCTCAAGGTGTTCCCGGAAGCAAGGATGTGCCATACACATACATTCAACTTGGCACGCCTGCTAGTCCCAAGAAAGGTGACTTATGGTGGCACGGGACAACGCTTAACGATGCCACAGCATTGCAATACTACAATGGGACAGCTTGGGTTGATCAAAGTATTCAGCAGGCGGTTCTCAGTATCAAAAAGCTGCAATCAATTGAGATTGACAGTGCAACGATCAACTCCCCTGATATTAATGTGCCCTTTCAACATGTCAGCATAGAGGGCTCTGGAATTAAAACATCTGGCAGCTTGACATTGAATGGGTCTTCTTATGTGATTACCGGAACTGTAGAAGACTCAAATGGCAAGGATTATGGACAACGATATCGTACTTCATTGAATCCGGATGGACTGTATTCATATATTACGGAACCAGACGGAGTCACGAAGATGCATAGCAACCGGGTAAGTATGGGAACACTGGAGCTTTCGGACCACACAACTGGCAGCGGCAATAATGCGAAATATATCACGTCTTCATTCACGGCGCTGGATGCGGTGACTTTTTATGCCAACGAGGGACCATATTCAAATCCTGATGTTGCTGATGGAACGATTGACTATGCCAGAACAGGTAATCTTGTCACGGTGACGTTTAGTGTTCACGCTCAAGGGTCTACCGGGTACAAGTTGCTTGCAAATATTCGACCGGGATATTCTCCATACTACAAGGACCGTTTTGGTTATTCAATGCGAGGAACTTCTTATCACAGCAACTGTGATATTTATATTCAGGCAGGTGGCTGGTACCTTATCCCAATGGACAGTCGTGATTTTTACCGAGGAACAGTTTCTTACATCACTCGAGACGTTTATCCGACAGGAGATGCTCATTTTTGAAAATTAAAGTATGGCTTAAAGATGGTCGCTTACTACATTGGGCTTATATGGCCGATGATGCGAAGATTGGTGCAACTGAAGACGGTCAGCAAATCATCGAAGCAGATGACGTGTCTCAGTTTTTTGAGGGTCACGCATCTCTTGTAGACGGCAAAATCGTTGCTGACGAGGGTTACGATCCGGCTAATGATCATCCACTCCCCGGACCATCACCTGAGCAGCGGATGATTGCCGCACTGTATGCCCGCGTGACACAGCTGGAGGATGGTGGAAAGAATGAGTGACTTTGAGTTTTGCAGTATGCTCCATTCTTGGGGGTGCCCGATAGAGCAGTACGTGGGGCGGCAAATAACTGAGAAAGAATACAAGCAAATTACAGGCAACGACTATGTCGCCAGCAAAAGCTAGCGGCTATTTTTGTGGAAGGAAGTGAGAAAGTGACATTTTTTGGATACACGATTGGTGACTGGGCAGAGGTTATATCAATCATAGGGGTGGGAGTAAGTGCGGGCAGCTGGCTGTTCAAAAAGATTGCCTTAGATCCGTTGCGCTCTGATATTCAAGTGCTTTCAGAGACAATTAATCGTCAGCTAAAACTGCACGAACAATCGCTGGCAGACTTGGGACAGCACTTGAGGACACACGATGATGAGCTTGGCAGTCACTCGGTTAGGATTACTCGATTGGAAGACCATGTAGGCATCAAAGGAGAAGATAACCATGAAGATTAATTGGAAAGTGCGATTATTAAGCGTCAAATTCTGGCTGGCTTTGGTGCCAGCTTCTTTGTTGGTAGTTCAAACGGTAGCAGCGGTCTTCGGTTACAACTGGGACTTTGCTAGTTTGGGTAAAGAACTCACTGCAGTGGTCAATGCAGTATTTGCGCTGTTGACCATCGTTGGGGTAGCCGTTGACCCAACCACAGAGGGCGTCAGTGATAGCCAGCAGGCGTTAGCTTACCCGGCACTCATTACCACCAAGGCAGCTAAGATCAAGGCGCTAGAGGACCAGATTAAGGCGCTGCAAGCGGATAAAGAGGCTGACCAGGTAACTGCTGCTAGTGAAGTGGTTCCAGAGACGTCTTCTGCAGCACCGGCGGAGTCAGCTCCGGCATCTTTTGCTCCACAGCAATAAGGAGGGCACCATGAAATTTAAAACTAAACTCATCACCTTGGTAGTCGCCTTCTTGGCGGCTATTTCTTTTGCCTTGCCATCGCAGGCCAATGCGGCCAAGGGAGATCAGGGACCTGATTGGTCAAAGTATCAGGGAGCAAGTGGACGATATGGAACAGATCAAGACAAGTTCGTCATAGCTCAGATTGGCGGCACTTACGGTGGCACTTACATCGATCAGTGGACGTATGATAGCCAAATTGCTAGTGCCAAGGCGGCAGGAAAACGTGTGCATAGCTACATCTGGTATGGTGTTGGTGCAAGTAGCCAGTTGGGATTAGAAGCACTTGACCGTTATATGCCTCGTATCAAAGCACAGACGCCGAAGGGAAGCATCGTTGCTTTGGATTACGAAGATGGTGCTTCTGGCAATATGGCAGCTAATACGGATGCAATTTTAGCTGGCATGCGGCGCATTCGTTCAGAAGGCTACACGCCCATGTATTACAGTTACAAGCCATATACATTGGCACACGTCGATTATCAGCGTATTCTGAAAGAATTTCCTAACAGCCTTTGGATTGCTGCTTACCGTGATTATATGCCAACTACCAAACCAGACTACGGTTATTTCCCGAGTATGGATGGGGTAGCTATTTGGCAGTACACGAACGCATTTGGGCTGTCGCAAGGCCTCGATGGTAACATTGATCTGCTTGGTGTCACCGATAATGGATACTCGAAGCAGCCAGAAACTCCGTCAGTGCCTGTAACACCGGCACCAAGCAAACCAGCGCAATCAACCGCAGCCACTGATACCGATTATGCGCAAACGGGTGTTTTCAAGCCTTCCACGACTGTTAACATCCGCACTGGTGCCGGCACCGGATATGCATCCGTTGGTAGCTATGCACCCGGTGAAAGTGTGATTTATGATCACGTGTATATCCGTGGCACATATGTTTGGGCACGTTATCTCAGCTACTCAGACAGGTATCATTATGTTGCCTTGGGCGTGAATGGTGGGGAGAGCTATGGCTCGCGTTCGTCTGGATATACTTCGCTGGTAAGCCACACGTACCACACAGTCCGATATGGTGACAGCTTCTGGAGCATTGCCAGCAAGTATGGCATCAGCATGTACACACTGGCAGCTAACAATGGCAAATCAATCTACAGCCTGATCTACCCAGGCGAAAACCTGTATATCCGATAACAAAAAGTCCTCTGCTCGCTAATGCGGGTGGAGGGCTTTTTTTGTTGCTTTGAAGCACTGGCACAATGCTGTAAAATAAGATACGTAAGCAACTAAATATTTTAGTCAGCCTGCAATACCTTGTCGTTCTGCCTCCCTTGCTCAGGGAGGCTTATTTTTGTGCACAAAATATGCACAAAATGTGGTTTAATACTATTGTATATACGTTTGTTTTCGCACTTACTCTCCGTTTTTATGCTTCTAGATGCTTTCTATAGCTTCCCGAAATGCTGGTATAAAGGCATTTCGGGATTTTTGTTTCCTTTTATTTTCGGTTGTTTTTTTCCTCCGGTGCACAAAATGTGCACAAGCTAAAGTCTCGAAAGTGCTTGTAGCGTCTGGGATACCTGCTCTTTTCTTTGATCTTCAAGAAGATGAGCGTAGACTTTTTGAGTGATCATTGTATTGGCATGCCCAAGTCTTTTTGAAATATAGTTAATGTCAACGTGATTGGCAATCAAATAGGAAACGTGAGTGTGTCTAAGCCCATGGAAAGTAATCGCGGGGGAAATGTCGAGAGTCTTCTGAATCGTCCTTAGATCCTTATTAATTGCCGTGCTTGATAGCATGTTATGCCGTATGCTGCGAAATAATAGTTGTTTGCTATCACGATATCCCTGAGCAAGGTAGATCTCTTGCTGTTCTTTCTTGAGACGTAAAAGCAAGTCTGCAAGTTCTCTCGTGATGTCGATGTCACGTACACTTGATTTATTCTTAGTAGCAGCAAAGCCGCTCCCATATCTGTGATCCCACGTTCTGGTAATGTGTACAACGCGCTTTTTAAGATCAACATGATCCCACGTGAGCCCAAGAACTTCAGAATACCTAGCTCCGGTCAGTGCCCCGGTTGCGATGATGTAGTAAGCAATATGCTCGTAGTCTGCAAATTCTAGGCAGTAATTGACGAGCTTGCGCAAATCATTTACTTGCAAATATTTGATGATTCCTGCTTGGCCTTCATTACCAGTGAGGACAACATTATGAGTGAAGTTAGTATATATTACTTGGTCATCGACGGCAGAATCAGCCATTGAGCGAACATAGCCATTCAATTTGCTGACTGTATCTTTAGCCCTTTTTTTGCCAAACTCATTGATAAATGCCTGCCAGTCTGATTTTGAAATTGATTTTAGTTCACGGCTTTCGCCCCAGTAGGCTAATAACTGTTTACGAATTGTTTTATACCGGGCTTCGGTGATACGAGAATGCTTACCAGATTTGTACAGCTCAATCCATTTGTCCCAGTAGTCGATTAACGTTATCTTGTTAAGATCCAAATTTGCACCGCGATTATGCAGACGTTCGACTTCGGTTGCCGCTATATCAGCAGCTTTTTTTGAGGGGAAGCCACCCTTGTTGACATACTTGCGTGTTCCATCATTATCCTTGTAAGAGACACGATATTGCCATTTTTTGCCACGTTTACTAATACTGGCCACATTTACACCTCCTTGTGCTACAATACAGACGGGTGCTATTGCACCTAACCATGCAGTCACGTTCTGTTAGGCGTCTACCCATTCGCTTGGGTAGGCGCTTTTTGTCGTTACTTTCTCCTACTTGCTTTTTTCTTGTTAAGCGCCTCGTTTACGTTACTGAGTGGAATATCTTTGATGAATCGTTTCTCTCTAATTCTAGAAAAGGGGACAACGATCTTGTGGTTTAGTTCTGTTTTTTCTTTATCACTGAAGACTTCGGTGTTTGAAATGTCTAGGAGAACTGAGTGCTCATATTTTTTGATCGGTTCTCCTTCAAAATTTTTCCAGCTTTTTTCGCCAAACTTATAAGAGCTTACTGTGATTGGTTCCATAAGTAGTACCTCCTACAATGAGAACGTGTTGTTAAAAAATAGTTTAGAGAAAACAAAAGCCCACGTTGATGTGAGCTTGGAACGAACCTTGCCTTGATTAAAAAAGAATCAGCTTAATGAGGCCTCCAACAATGGCAACAACAATGGCCCATGCCAAAGCCCGTGTTGTCGACTCTTTTTCAGATAAAACAGCAGTAGTAGTTTTTAGTTCATCAATTCCGTCAGCTTTGGTTGAAATTGTATTAACCGATTTTGTTAGTGCGTCAATCTTTAAGTTGATAATATCAAGCTTGTGATTAGCGTCTTGCTCTGCAAACTTTAATTGATCTTGAGTCACGGTATTTTCATTTGTCATGTTATCCGCCTCCTTGGTTTTATTATACTCTGTTTTGCTTTTACCCGATGCCGTCGAGGATCGATATTCCTTGGTTAAACAATCCCAGACAGTAAGTGCAGCCTTTCAATATAGTCTGAAGGCAATTCAACTGTAATTACTAATCAGTAAATGCGCACGGTTATTATTATTTATTAAGGGAGCCAGCCCCACTCTCCGGCTTGCACGGGGACGCCGCTTGCGTGG
>OLPD01000304.1_pt1 | contig 41537 bp, 36 predicted proteins | sample 1672111 | NCBI WGS metagenome assembly OLPD01 (sample SAMEA3136646, study PRJEB25190) | human gut metagenome
CAGCAAAATGTTTAACACAAGCTGATATTCCATTTGATTGAATTCCTCTTATATATCCTGCCGCTAATTTCCCAGCAAGATATGGATCTTCCGAAAAGTACTCAAAATTTCTTCCACATAGTGGATTTCTTTTCATATTTATTCCTGGGCCTAATAAAACATTAACCTTTTGAGCTACTGCTTCTTCACCTAAATATTCACCTATTTTTTCTGCCAACTTTTCATTCCAACTATTTGATACAGTTGCTGCTGTTGGAAAACAAGTTGCTGGTTCACTTGGATTAAGTCCTAAATGATCCGCTGCTGCTGTTTGTTTTCTTATCCCATGAGGTCCATCAGCAAGAAACATATTATTAATTCCAAGACGTTGAATATCCTGTGATTGCCAGAAATCTTTTCCTGACATTAATGATGCTTTCTCTTCTAATGTCATCTTTTTTATTAAATCTTTATACTTCATAGACTATCCCCTTATTGTATTTCATCAGTACCCATAATGAGTACTGCCAAAACAATTTAATTTAAAATTTTATTATATTTAAGTACTATATTTCATGCTATTTTAAAGGAAACAAACTACTTTTAAACATTGTAGTTATATCCTAAATTAACTAAATCAATAGACTTTGTTAATTTAATCATAGTTCGTATCATGCATCTTTATTTAATTTGTATTTTATGGTATCAAATTCTAATTTAAATAATATTTATTATGCTATATTTTCTACAACAGCTTTTCTTTTATTTTTATGTGTAGTTTTATAGAATCCTAATGTTACTAAAGCTAATAATGCTAAATCTACTCCAATTAATAACTTCATCCAGTTTGGCATTCCTGTAGTTCCTAATTCCATACCAATACTATTTGCAACAGTATAAAGTATATTCTTAGTAGCTTGTCTCATCACTTGCTTACCAGTATTTGTTTCGGTTGTTGCTTTAGTTGGTTCTGCTCCCATGGTGCTTAACATTAAGTCGTTACCAGCTCTAAGTGCTTGGTCTTGGCTCATGTATCCCCCCATAAAGTAGTCAGTTATAACCATTCCTTCAAATCCCCATTCATTACGTAAAACAGTTGTTAATAAATCATAATTTCCACCAGCCCAAACTGCTCCTATTCTGTTGAATGAAGACATTATAGCTGTAGTTCCCCCTTCCTTAACTGGAAGTTCAAATGCTTTTAAATAAATTTCTCTTATAGCTTGCTCATTTGACCATGTACAAACCCCACTACGATTATCTTCTTGATCATTTAACGCAAAATGCTTAACATAACAATATACTCCTTTTTCTTTTGCGCCAGAAACTACAGTTGCACCCATTTTACCTGAAAGTAATGCATCTTCTGAATAATACTCAAAATTTCTTCCTGCAAATGGCGTTCTATGAATATTTACTGCTGGAGCATATAATCCTGCAACACCATTAGCAATAGCTTCATCTGCATAGTATTCACCTAAATTTTTAGCAAGATCTAAATTCCAAGTAGATGCAAGAACAACCTCACTATTGTATTGAATACCAGTAACACCACTAAATATTCCATTTACTCCTGCTGGTCCATCTAAATCAATTGTGTTAGGTTTATTAATAGATGGAACTGCTTGTGTTGCATATCCACCAAATCCTATTAATTTACTCATTTCTTCAACAGAAATTTGTTCTAATATATCATCCCATTTAGGATCATTGTAATCTAACCCAACCATATCTTCTAACATTATTCCATTATCAGCAAATACAATATCTTCATCTGAATCATTATTTACAATATGTTGATCTTCAATAGCATCAAGTAATTCTTGTGATGCTTCTTTATCTAGAGTTCTTTCTGTTGGTAAAGTTCCTTCCCAATCAGCTCTAGTAACATATGTTAAATCTCCAACTGCATAATCAAATTGATTAGTTGCTACACATTCATCAGTTGAACGTTTGTTATTCTCATCATAAACTATTGTATTATCTACTTTATAATCTCTTGAATCAATAACTTCATGAGCATTATTCATTAATTTAATTTCATATTTACCTTGGTCAAGCACATATGCTTCTTCATTTTCATAATCATAGGATGCCATATCTTCTACAGCAATTTCTAATGTTATAGTTTCGCTAGAACCTGGTTCTAACATTTCTGTTTTATCAAATGCTCCTAAAACTACATGAGATTTTTCTATTCCACCAACATAGTATGGTGCAGTATAATATACTTGTACAACTTCCTTACCAGCTACATCACCGATATTAGTAACTTTAACTTCCATAGTTATTTTTTCATCATCATATGTATAGTTAACTATTTCTTGTTTAAATGTTGTATAACTTAAACCATATCCAAGTGGATACTGAACAGTATTTTCATACGCTTCCTCATTACATTCACCTGTTTCATTATTAATAAAACGAGTTTCATAGAATCTATATCCTACATAAATCCCTTCTGAGTAGTTTACAAATGAGTAGAATCCTTTTCCCCAATCTTCACTATCAAAAGTTGCATTTGTATATCTGAAATCACCTGCATTATAGAATGCTGGAGCAGTAGTAATATCATAAGCATACGTATCAACTAATCTACCTGATGGATTTACTTCACCTGCTAAAATACTACCAACAGCATTACATCCAGTAGAACCAGGCCCCCCAATCCAAAGAGCTGCATCAATACCTTCATCTTCTAAAACTCCTAATTCCATAGCATTACTTGAATTAACAATAATAATAACTTTTTCAAACTCCATTGATTTAACCATATCAATTAATTCAATTTCTGCATTTGATAGCTCTAAATAATGTTTATCTGATTCACCAGTATATTCAGTCATGTCCATTGGAAGGTCAGCACCTTCTCCACCGTTACGAGCTAAAACTATTAATGCTACATCTGAAAATTCTTTTGCATTATTTAATAAATCATCAGTAAATTTCCCTGATTCTGGCTCACTTAAGTTATAATCTCCACCATCTAAAGTAAATATATTAGTTTCTTCTTTAACTGGTGCATTTTCTTTATAAAAGTCAGTTAACTCACTATTAACAGTAAAACCTGCATTTTTCAATCCTTGTTGTAAATTAACATTTGCACTTTCATCTGAAGAACCTGATCCACTTCCCCCATAAGTTATAGACACTGATGCTTGTCCAAATACATTTATTTTTTCTTCTTTTTCATTTGAAATATTTAATGGAAGTGCATTGTTCTTATTTTCTAAAAGTACAATACCTTCTTCTTGTATTTTTTCTGTTAAGTCTTTTGAGTTAGTTTGAGCTAATTCTAGCTTTTCCTCATCAACTTTCCCTTTGTCAAAGTATTGTGTAATTAAAATGTTATATCTAAACATAGCTATATTTGCAATAAATATAACAATCAAACCTAATGTTAATAAAGAAACCTTAATTCTTCTAGCAATCTTTCTTTCAGTTTGATTTTTTCTTGCCCAAATAAAACTTGCAACCAAAATTGCTACTGAAAATACCCCTACTAAAGTAGTAATTAACTTGATAATGTTTTCATTGGTCATAATAATTTTCCTCCCAAATTTTTATTGATCCCATTATACCTAAAAAAATACTCCTTGATTTTAAACCTCTAACAGGAACACCTTAACTTTAACACGTTTTCATAAAAGCAACTATCATCCAAAAGTTACATGGGATAAACCAAAAGTTTATTTAAACTAAAAGTTACAACATATAAACTTTTGGTTTAATATATTAAAAAGAGACCTATTATTGGTCTCTTTTTACATCAATTTTATCTATAATATAATCATTTATATATCTCTTAAATAATGATACAATTTTTGATTGAATAGGCTTTTTCTTTGTAACTAAATATATATTTTGATCAATCTTTTCCTTTAATTTTATTACTTTAAGCCTATCATCCTTAAGTGCTTTTTCTATAAAATCCACTGAAATAGATATTATTCCATCTGACCTACATAACATATGAGTAGTTATAACGTTTCCAAGCTCATATTCAACTTGAGGTGTAAATCCGTATTCCAAGCATTTTGATACAAAATTATGCTCTTCCCCTGCTTCTACAGACTTCAATACTAATGGTTCATTTTCCAACTCCAATATTGATATTTCATCTTTTTTTGCTAAAGGATGATCCTTTGACACAACAGCGACAACTTCCCCACTTAAAATTAACTCATGATCACAGTTATTTAACTTCTCATTAACCATTATCAAACCTACATCAGCCTCATCCTCTTCAAATACATCGGCAATTGGATATTCTTCCGGCACTTCTCTAACCTTCATTTGTATATTAGGATATTCTTTTGGAAAATCAAACAGTAAATTCACTGGTAATACCGATGATGCTGAGTATGTTAAAATAAGATTTAAAGTACCTTTACTTCCACTCATTACACTAATTTCTTTCTTTATATCTTCAATAAGGTAACAAATATGTTTTGCTCTAGCATATAATAGTTCCCCATATTCTGTAGGTTCTACTCCACGTGAACCTCTATAAAATAACTCTGTTTCTAGATCCATTTCTAGCTGCTTTACCATCTTACTTAATCCTTGTGGAGTAATAAATAAATCCTTTGCTGCAGCGTTAAAACTTTTCTTTTCATAAACCTTAATAAAATATTCTAATGATTCTGTATTCATCTAATTCTACTCCATATATCCTATGATATAAGATAACTCCCCTTTATATCTTAGAAACCATTACCTTATTTCATAATATTTTCTTAAATATTCTACTCTATATAGTTCTATTCACATTTTTATTACTATTAATTAATCTTTTTCTTTCTTTTATAAAATAACATAATCCTTTAAAGAATTTACCATTAACAGCCATTAATATTCCATCTACCATTTTCATATTTATAGCTCCCATAGTCATTCTAGAAATTCCTCTAAATGGAAGATGATATACATACATCATAAGAATATTTGCTTCTCGCCTTTTTCCAGTTCTTATTAAATATCTGTGAATTAATACGATTATATAATAAGCAACTCTAGCACTTATCCCTTTTGCATATTTACATTGTGCAATAGTATCGTTATAACTTAAATTTTTACTTCTATCTAATTTAGAGTTTGGTACCTTATATCCAACTAAACTTTCAAACTCCTCTAAACCTACATCGTAAACTTTTCCACTATAATATGATTGAAGTTTATCCTTATTATAAGGTAGCTCAACTTCTGTTCCTTTTATAAATATTGAATCAACTAATCTTATATCCTTACTAGAGGCACCTATCATTATTTCATATTCAGAACTTTCAATTTCCCACTTATTAGTTTTTATGTTAAAGTATCTAAAAGTTTTGTCATCAAAATGTATTGTTACAGTTTTTGTATCCCCTGCATTTATAAACACCTTTGCAAATCCTTTTAGCTCCTTTTTTGCTCTAAAAATACTATCCGATTTGCACCCTACATATAATTGTGCTATTTCCATACCTGCTACTTTACCTGTATTTTTTATTTTAAAAGTAACACTATTATTATTTAACTGAATATCAGAATACTCAAAACTTGTATAGCTTAATCCATATCCAAACGGGAAAAGTACATCCTTATTTGCAGTGTCATAATATCTGTACCCTATGTATATTCCTTCTCTATATTCAACACTCACTTCTTTACCTGGAAAGTTTTTATATGATGGTGTATCTTCATATCTTATAGGATATGTTTCTGCAAGTTTGCCTGATGGGTTCACATCACCTGATAAAACTCTTAATATTGATCTTGCTCCTGCTTGTCCACCCAAATAACCATGTAATAGTCCTTTTACTTTATTTATCCATGGCATCTCTATTGCAGAACCACATGAAATTATTGCAACTATATTTTTATTAACTTCATATAAAGCATTTAATAATTCCACTTGATTTTGTGGAATCTCCATGTTTTTCCTATCTAATCCTTCAACTTCAACATATTCATCTAAACCTATATATAATAAAACTATATCAGCCTTTTTAGCTAGCTCACATGCATTTCTTATTTTTTTATCATCCCTTTTTCCATATCTATCAAATCCTTCTTCATATCCTATACTAACAATTCCTGACTCTTCAAAACAATCTAAAGTATGATCTAGTATTGTTGGATTTACTATAGAAGAACCAGCCCCTTGGTATCTTGCTTGTTTGGCAAAATTACCTATTACAGCTACCTTCTTATTTAATCTAATAGGCAAAATATTATCATCATTTTTAAGCAAAACTATAGATTCTTCTGCTACTCTTTGTGCAACTCTATGATGCTTTTCTATATCAACCTTATTTGGTGAATGATTTAATGCTTCATTTGTTGAAAATATTAAATTTAATAATCTATCTACACATTCATCAAGTACTTCTTCTTTCAATTTTCCACTTTTAACAGCTTGAATTATCTCCTCATTAGTCTCTCCTCCACTTGATGGCATTTCCAATTCATTTCCAGCAATTAATCCATTTATACGATCATTACTTCCACTCCAGTCAGTGATAACACAACCTTTAAATCCCCATTCATCTCGAAGAATATCTTTCATCAAATGCATATTTTCATTTGCATAAATACCATTAACTTTATTATAAGATGACATTATAGCCTTAGTTTTACCTTCCTTAACAGCAATTTCAAATGCAGTCAAATATATTTCTCTAAGTGTTCTTTCATCAACTATTGTATCAATTGCCATTCTTCTTTCTTCTTGATTATTTACAGCAAAATGTTTAACACAAGCTGATATTCCATTTGATTGAATTCCTCTTATATAACCGGCTGATAATTTACCAGCAAGATACGGATCTTCACTAAAATATTCAAAATTTCTACCACACAATGGATTTCTCTTCATATTTATAGCTGGTCCTAATAATACATTAATTTTTTGATCTACAGCCTCTGCACCTAAATACTCTCCAACTCTTTCTGATAATTCTACATTCCAACTATTAGATATAGTTGCTGCTGTTGGAAAACATGTGGCAGGATCACTTGGATTTAGTCCTATTCTATCTGGTGGTTTAGTTTGCCTTCTAATCCCATGAGATCCATCTGCAAGGAACATACTTTTTATTCCTAATCTTTCTATATCGTTTGACTGCCAATAATCTTTTCCTGACATCAAAGAAGCCTTTTCTTCTAAAGTCATTTTTTCAATTAACTCTTTATATTTCATTATCTTTTCCTCTTTTATTACTATATACCTATTACATTTATTACATTTTGTTCTAATTATAGCATGATTTCCTTATAATGAAAACGTAGTAATAACATCTTATACACTCTGGCATATTCATATTATAAAATTACTTACCACTTATAAATAGGTACTTTTCTTTTTATTAATATTTAGTTTATTTTCAGTTTATAAAAGTAGTATAATATAGATAATATTGCCAAAGTAAACATGACTATTATTCCAAATCTAAAAGAAGGAGTGAACCAAACATGCTTCAAATTCAAAAAATATATAAAAAATATGTTACTGGCGATTTAGAACAAACTGCTCTAGATGGAGTCTCTTTAAATCTGAGAGATAATGAATTCGTTGCAATCTTAGGTCCTAGTGGATCAGGAAAAACAACATTATTAAATGTTATTGGAGGACTTGATCGCTATGATAGTGGGGATTTAATTATCAATGGAATTTCTACTAAAAAATATAAAGATAGAGATTGGGATTCATATAGAAATCATACTATCGGATTTGTATTTCAAAGCTATAACCTAATTCCTCATCAAACTGTTCTTTCAAATGTTGAGCTAGCTTTAACTATTTCTGGTATATCAAAATCAGAAAGAAGAAAGCGTGCAACAGAGGCCTTAGAAAAAGTAGGTCTTGGAAAACAACTTCATAAAAAACCTAACCAAATGTCTGGTGGTCAAATGCAACGTGTTGCTATTGCAAGAGCTTTGGTAAATGATCCCGAAATATTATTAGCTGATGAACCAACCGGAGCACTTGATAGTGAAACTAGTATTCAAGTTATGGATTTATTAAAAGAAGTAGCTAAAGACAGATTAGTTGTTATGGTAACTCATAATCCTGAATTAGCAGAACAATATGCTAATCGTATTGTTAGGGTAAAAGATGGACATATTATAGATGATTCTAACCCTTATGAAGTGGATATCCAAAATCTAGCTCCACCTAAGCATGAGAATATGGGTAAAGCTTCAATGTCACTACTAACCTCATTATCCTTAAGCTTTAATAATTTAAAAACAAAAAAAGGAAGAACTCTTTTAACATCATTTGCTGGATCAATAGGTATTATTGGAATTGCCTTAATTTTATCACTTAGTAATGGGGTTAATACTTACATTGATAATATTCAAAAAGAGACTATGACATCATATCCAATATCAATTGAATCTGAAACAATTGATCTTAGTAGTATAATGTCTTCAGGTGGACCTACAGCAGGACAAGTTACTGATGCTGATCATGATTTAGATGCAGTTTATTCAAATGGCTCTAGTCTTGAAATGGCATCTACTATGACAAGTAGTTTTACTGAAAATAATTTAACTGCCTTTAAAAAATATTTAGATAATCCTGATAGTAAAATAAATAAATACGTAGGTGAAAATGGTATAATATATTCTTATGATACAAAATTTGATGTTTATACAAAGGATGCAGATGGAAGTTTGGTAAATACTGATGGAAGTACACTTACAAATAATAATAACAACTCTACAAATGCAATGCTAGGTATGTCTAGTATGCCTGCAATGTCTAATATGTCTGGTCTTCCTGGAATGACATCAAGTTCAAACAACTTTAGTGAATTGCTTCCTGGTAAAGATGGTGAATCTGTTAGTGAAGCTGTTAAGGAAAGCTATGATTTATTATATGGTAATTGGCCTAATGCCTATGATGAAATTATACTTACACTAGATACAAATAATGAAATTTCTAGTAATACACTTTATCAATTAGGTATTTTACCAAGTTCTGAATATAAAGAATTAATGAAGAAAATAGAAAATGGTGAAGAAATCAAACTTGAAAGTAAAAGCTGGAACTATGAAGATATATGTAACAAAGAATTTTATATGATTCCTGAAAGTGATACTTATATATCAAATGGTAACGGTACATTTAAATCTATAAAAGAAGATACAACTGAAATGGAAAAATTAATTAATAATGCTATAAAGTTAAAAATAACTGGTGTTGTTCGTCCAAAAGAAGATGCTAAAGGCGCTTTAATTTCTACTGCACTAGGATATACAAGAGCACTTACTAATTATATTATCCAATATACAGATGATAGTGAAGTTGTTAAAGTTCAAAAAGAAAACCCAACTATTAACATATTAAATGGTATGGAATTTTCTCCATCTAGTGATGATGAAAAAATATCAGATGCAAAAAAATACTTAGAAAATCTTGGAGTTTCTGATAAAGCAAATTTATTTAAGACGATAATGTACTCTATGCAAACTTCAGGTGATGGAATGTCAAATACAGATAATTCATCAATTCAAGCTGGAATACCAGATATATCAACTATGAGTGAAACACAACTTGCTGCTATGTTAGATGAATATCTAAAATCACCTGATAATGATACATTACTTAAAATTTACGATGCATATATTTCTACTGGAACTTATGATGATAACATGACTACTTTTGGTGTTGTAAGCTTAGATGCACCATCTTCTATTAGCATTTATACAGATAGCTTTGAAAATAAAGAATCTATCTCTAATTGTATTGATGATTATAATTCAACTGCAAGCGAAGAAAATAAAATTAGTTATACAGATTATATTGGAATACTATTATCTTCTGTTACTACAATAATTAATGTTATATCATATGTGCTAATTGCATTTGTAGCAGTTTCACTTATTGTTTCTTCTATTATGATTGGAATTATTACATTCATATCTGTAATGGAACGTACTAAGGAAATTGGTATCTTGCGTGCTATTGGTGCATCAAAACATAATATATCTCAAGTATTTAATGCTGAAACATTTATCATTGGACTTTGCTCAGGATTATTAGGAGTTGGAATTTCATTATTATTATTAATTCCAATAAATGCTATTATCCATTCAATATTAGATTCTAATACTGTTAATGCCTCATTACCTATACCTGCTGCAATAATATTAATTATACTTAGCATGATTCTTACTATTATAGGCGGATTTGTACCATCAAAGAAGGCTGCTAAAAAAGATCCTGTTACAGCACTTAGATCAGAATAGTTTTTTAACTATAATTTAAATATTACTAATAAAATTAGCGATATCAATCTCTGCTTTGATATCGCTAATTTTCACTTTATATTATTTATTGTCAGTTTTCTTTTGAAAATCTTCGTTATCAATTATAAAACGCTCATGTATTCCTTCACCAATTTTTCCACCTTCATCAAATGCTTCAACTTTAAATACAAGCCTTCTTCTATCAATTTCAATTAATTCACTTTTTGCAGTTACTTCCATCCCTACAGGTGTACTAGATAAATGTTTTACATTCATAAGTGTTCCAACACTACCTTTCCCTTGTTCTAATTCACTTTGAATACTTTTATAAGCAGCTTCCTCCATAAGTGCAATCATAGAAGGTGTTGCGTATACATTTAACTCTCCACTTCTTAAAGTCTTTGCAATATTGTTTTCATTTACCATATCTTTAGCTTCACCAATTATTCCTATATTAATCATTCTATTTCCTCCTATTATTCCAAGTTAGTATAAAATTTTTATACTATTTTTAGTGGACCCTTTACTTATTATAATTTTTTATATCCTATTCTGTTAGACCTGTTATTCTACAAATGGTATTCATATGCAATCACTATTAATAGTTATGAATTTAATTATAGCCTACCTTAAATATTTTATAAATAACATTAGTTAGTATTATAAAAATAAAAGGGCAGTAAGCCCTAAAATTTACCGCCTCAAAAAAATTCAACTTAATAAACATAATAAGTGTTAATTTTGATAATTTATATCCTGTGTTGTTTCATATGTAAATAACTTAATTTTATCTCCATCAAGATTTTCTTTATTCATATCTATGGCATTTATTCTATTATTGTCATAAGTTTTATAATAATAAATACCATTTTCTTGGTCCATACAAGAAGAATATAAAGTTAAATCTTCTAATCCATCTTCTGTAATAACTCCTCCCTTTACCATTTTTACATAGTCTAACATATGAAAAAATTGAGTAATAGCTGTTATATCATCTTCTATATTTGGCATATTATTTCTAATATATGCAATTCTTATAAATCTAGATACTGCTGCAAAATCTCCAGGTATACCTAAAGTACCGGCTCCAACACCTAAAGCTTTTAATTCTTGATTACTCCAGTTAGTTTCTTTAGGTTGATTTGGTTTAATTTTTATATATTCATTTAAATTGGTTAAATGCCAATCAAATGTTGGATTATTAGTTAGCACTCCCACAGTATTATCATATACAGCAAACTTACTTTTAGTTTTCTCGACTACAATTGATTTGCCTGTTTTATCTGCAATCATCCAGTGAAGAGTTGGAATTGGAGTTTTATGATTTATAGGTACATCTACTAACTCTATATTTTTAATGGAATCCTTAACTTCATCTACTGTTTCATGATTAGATAATACCCACTGTATAAAGTCATATGGCGCAATGTTTATTTTTCCCTTAGCTATCTCTTTTTCAAAATAAGCATATTCAGCAAAGTTTAATCCAGCACATGCTAAACCATTTTCATTCATTGCATCAGCAATTGCAGGATGATTATCAATAACAGTTCCCATACCTATAATAGCACGATTGTTAGTTATGATATTACCTGTAACCTTATCTTGAAATTTATAATTTCTTGGAATAATCATAACTGATTGATTAAAGTTATATGATAAATCCATATTTCTTCCAAAAAACCATTTATTATTCTTTGATTTTATACTTAATGCTGTACACATATTACTACCTCATTTGTATTTATCTCATATATTTTATACATTAAACTTCTTTAATTATAATGCTTTAAAATATTTTACTTTTAATAAAGTATAGTTATATTATTTCTCTATTCTCCTTATATTATCTAAGTTTTAACACTAAAATCTATTTTTTATAGTAAAAGAACCACAAGACTACCTTGCAGTTCTTATTAATTTATTATTTTTTTATAAGTCTAACAGCTGTCTCAGCATGTACGGAGTACAGTATATAGATAAATAATTTTCTAACTATAATTTCATATCTTCTTAACTCTTCAATTAATTATTTACAATAATAATTAATATTAATAAAAGCAATAACTTTTACGAATACATTCTCTACTTAAATTATATTAATACCATTAATCCACTCTTTTTCACCAGTAAAATCTCTAATTATACCCTCAACGATAGCAATGCAATAATATCTTCAATAGTTACTCACTGTTGATATACCTATTAGCTCTCCAAACTTTACTCTTGCTACATCTTTATACAAAATTCTCTTATGAAATGTCAATATACTATGCTTATATTTTACTTAGTATTATTATAAATAGCAGACATGAAAATATGAACTAATGAAATATTGATGGGGCTGTCGCACTAAAAATTTTATACACAATATATTATTTTTGTAATTAAAAATCAACACAATATATTGTAGTATTTATTCTTAATGCTACAGCCCCATACTTTAATCCCAAATAACACTATAGATTTATTTTTATAAGATCATCAGGGATTAATAGATTTCCTGAATAATATTCTCTGCCTTCTTTAAGATATAGTTCTTCTCTCTTTTCTAAATTTTTATCTTCAGTATGATATAATATTAAATTAACTGCTTGCAATTTTTCTCCAATTTCACAAGCATCCTTCACAGTAGTATGATCTCTTTCATAAGGAGTAAATATGTCTCTTTGAGCATAAAGGCAAAACGCTTCATGTAATAACCAATCTGACTTAAATGCATAGTCATATTCATGCTCTCTGTATGGCTCATCTCCCAAAAATGTAAATTTCTTCCCAGACTTTAGCTTCATTGTAAATCCATATTGCTTTGCCTTTGTAGAAAGAATATCAAAAAATGTTATCTGGTATCCTAAAATATCCTTAATCTCCCCATCTCCTACTTCATGAAAAAATATACGTTCTCCAATCATTTTCACAAACTTATCTTGAACTGTTAATTTTACTATTGTTAATATTGTTTCCTTAAGCTGTGCATGACAATATATATTCAAGTTACCTTCATATTTACCTTTTTTCATCTTAGTAGAAATCATTCTAATGAGCCAAATAAGACCAAGCAAATGATCCGTATGTTCATGGCTTATAAATATCTCATGAATCTGTTCCATTGGTATTTCTGCCTTTTCTAACTGTGTCATGATACCATTTCCACCACCAGTATCAATCAAAAAATACTCCGATCCATTTTTAATAGCAAAACAAGTATTATAACACTTTGTTACAGTTGCATTACCAGTTCCAAGAATAATTAGTGTCTCTTCCATAAATTTTACCTACTTTCAATATTATCTTTTTTAGATTCTACAGCAGATATTAATCTAAAAATTTGTTCTGTTGTTTTTACCATATTTTTTCTTGCAGTTTCCTTTTTCATGGCTTCTTGCAAAGGAATAACTTTTAATAGTATTGGAAAATATGCATCTATGCCATTTTCATTACACTTGACAGCATCATCTGTAACACTTCCTGCTAAAGCAATAACAGTTTTATCATATTTCTTAGCTAATTTAGCAACTCCAACAGGAGCTTTTCCCATAGCTGTCTGTTTATCCAAGCATCCTTCTCCAGTAATTACATAATCAGCATCTTTTATACACTCTTCTAATTTTACAGTATCAATAACCAATTCAATTCCTGGCTGCAAATCACCATGTAAGTAACTTAAAAATGCAAATCCGAGTCCCCCTGCTGCTCCTGCTCCTGAAGCTTCTGAATAATCATTGTTCAAATACTTTTTAGTTACCTTTGCATAATGGGCCATATCTTTATCTAATTTTTCTTTAATTTCTTCAGTAACACCCTTTTGAGGTCCATAGATATAAGTAGCCCCATTCTCTCCACATAACTGATTGCTCACATCACATGCTATTTTAAAATTGCATTCTGAAAGTTCAGGCATAGCATTTTCTGTAAAAATTATAGAAATCTTCTCTAATTCATTTGCATCTATTCCTAATTTATTACCATTATTATCATAAAAATCAAATCCTAATGCTGTAAGCATTCCAATACCCCCATCATTTGTCGCACTTCCTCCAATTCCAATAATGAAATTTCTGCATCCTCTGTTGATGGCATCTTTAATCATTTCTCCAACTCCATATGTTGTTGCTTCCATAGGATTTTTTTCTTCCCCCACTAGCATAATTCCTGCAGCTGCTGCCATTTCAATAATTGCTGTTTTAGATTCTGCAATATATCCATATACAGCTTTTATTTTGTCTTTTTGCGGTCCCATAACAAAAACTTCAACTGTTTCTCCGCCAAGACCTTCAACTAATACTTCAGTGGTACCTTCTCCACCGTCTGCTAATGGCTTAACAATAACTTCTGCATCAACTATATTTAAAATTCCTTCTTTAATCGCCTTACCAGCTTCAATTGATGTAAGACTGCCTTTTAGTGAATCAATTGCAATAACTACTTTCATATTATCTTCCTTCCTTTCATCTATACAATATCCAAGTACGTTTTACATTTAGGTGCTGGAAATATTACATCCAAAGATTTTAATTCTTCATTTGTTAATTCAAGTTCTAAGGCTTTTGCATTATCTTCTACATGCTTGATAGAAGCTGCTTTTGGAATTGCAAATACATTATCTTCTTGCAATATAAAATTAAGTATTATCTGTGCAGGTGTTGCTCTATGAATTTCTGCTATATTGTGTATAATCTGATTATTAAAAATATCTCTTTTCAAAGATCCTCCCTGAGCTAAAGGACAATATGCCATTAGTGGTATCTTATGCTGATTCAGCCACGGAATAAGGCTAAACTCTACACCTCGTGATCCAATGTGATATAGTACCTGATCTACCATACAGTGGCTTCCTTTTGCAACACTCCAAAGCTCTTCCATATCATCAATATCTAAATTGGATACACCCCAGCTTCTAATCTTTCCAGTTTTAACTTGCTCCTCCATACACTCTACAGTTTCTTCCAATGGAATTCTTCCACGCCAATGAAGAAGATACATATCTAAATAATCTGTTTTCATTCTTTTTAATGTATTTTCTAAACTATTTTGTAGTTTACCTTTTCCTGCATTATATGGGTATACTTTAGAAACCAAAAAAAGTTTTTCTCTTTCTAATCCTTGTATTGCCTCTCCTACTAATCTCTCAGATGCCCCATCTCCGTACATTTCTGCAGAATCAATTAAAGTCATTCCTAATTCTACTCCACGACGTAATGTCTCTATTTCTGTAGAACGTTTATTTCTATTTTCGCCCATAAACCAAGTGCCTTGTCCCAACCTTGGAATTTTAATACGATTTTTTAATTTTAATGATTTAGCTAACATTTAATCTTCTACTCCACTTTATAATTATTTTGTTCTTTTTGTTTTTTTGACATTCTCCATAAAGTTGTTCTGCTAACTCCAAGCTCATCAGCAATATCTTTTTTCTTCTTTTTACGCTTAAAATTTGCATAAACTGGATCTATACAAACATTTTGTGCTTTTTCATTTTCAATTTTAATAATTTTGTCTTTAAATATTTTTAACTGTCTTAATAAATCTACTCCAATATTTTCATTTTCATTTAATACAATCAACCTTTCACAAATGTTTCTAAGCTCCCTTACATTCCCTGGCCAAGAATACTCAGTAAACATTTTCATAGCTTCGTTGGAAATACTCGGAATAGGATTACCCATTTCACATGAAAGTTTTGTAAAATAGTACTCTATAAGCTTTTTAATATCCATATTTCTCTCTCTAAGAGGCGGTATAAAAATATCTAAAATATTTAAACGATAATATAAATCTGATCTAAATTTTCCATTTTGAACTTCTTTTTCAATATTAATATTAGTTGCTGAAATAACTCGTACATCAATTGGATGTACACAATCACTTCCTATTCTACGAACTTCCTTTTCTTGTAAAACTCTTAATAATTTTGCCTGGAGAGCACATGGTATTTCACCAATCTCATCCAAAAAGATTGTTCCCCTATGTGCAAGTTCAAATAATCCTATTTTACCATTTTTAGATGCTCCTGAAAATGCGCCTGCTTCATATCCAAATAATTCACTCTCCAATAAATTCTCTGGTAACGCTGCACAGTTTAATGCCACAAAAGGCTGCTTACATCGACTACTTGCTTTATGAATGCTATGTGCAAAAAGCTCCTTGCCCGTTCCAGTCTCCCCTATAATTAAAACGTTAGAATTAGCTGTGCTGTATTTTTTTGCCACTGCAATACTATCTTGCATCTTCTGACTGCTTCCTATAATATTATCAAAGCTGTATTTCGCAGTTAAACCGTTATAATTTAATCTTCGTCTAATTTTCATTTCATCTTCTATAACAGCATCTGTATTTTTTAATGTTATAATTACTCCACCTCCTTCATTATCAACTGCAAAAGGCTTATGCTGAACAAAATAACTTTTATTGCTTAAAGCAATAATTTCTTCTTCATTTCTTTCATTATTAATAACGTCTTGCCATTTAAATCCTTTATATATGTGTTCAATGCATTTCCCTTTATAATCTTCTGATGTAGAAAGTTCAAAAGTACGATAAGTTTGATTATTAATCGCTAAAATTTTTCCCTTTTTATCAACTATAATTATGGAATCTTCCATTTTATTCACCATAGTACTAATTAAACTAGCTTTTGCTCTTTCATAATTAATTGTACGAGCTGCATTAAACGCTTCAAATAAAGCTGATTCAAGTGCCTTTTGTTTTGTTTCAATATGCACTCTTGGAAATCCTAAGTTATCACATATTCCACATATTGTACCTGCTCCTACATATATATCAGTACCATTTAACTTAGCTTCTTCTATAGCTCTATTTGCAGTAATTTCATCACAAACATCATATATATCAATTTTTGCATTGCATAATTCTTCTATTACTTCTATAGAATTAAAAACATCCCTTTCAAGAAATAAAGCAATTTTTTTAGCATGGTACACTTCTTTGCATTTTACTAATGCATCTATTATATCAAAGCTACTAAATTTAATTTCAATAATATGCTTATGTGGGTGTAAAACTTTTAATTTCTTATATGTCATTCCACGTGCAACCAATATATCTTCATCTCTATCATGTTTTAAAGATTCTGGCGTTCCAAACACATAAATTAGCTTATATTCTACGTCATCATATTTAGGCATAGTTTCTATTATTTCCTCTATATTTTGCCTCATATTCATATGTGGTATAAAAACAAGTATTTTAGCCATGAACTTTACCCCTCCCTAAACTAAACAATTAGCGTTAATAAAAAGACTCAACTATGGTATAATATTTTCATGTTTATGATTGAATATTTTACCATAGTTGTATCTATTTGTCATATTATAAAATTATTTTTGCTTATTATTTATTAACAACATTCTTTGGTGCACCTTTTATAAATGCATCTAGATTATCTACCGCTATGTTCATAAGTCTTTGTCTACTTTCCTTTGGGGCCCATGAAATATGAGGGGTAATGATACAATTTTTTGCAGAAAGCAATGGATTATCACCTTTTATCGGTTCTGTTGATACAACATCTAAACCGGCTGCATATACTTTTCCACTATTTAATGCATCAGCAAGATCCTCTTCTACAATTAATGGACCTCTTGAATTATTAAGTATAATCACACCATCTTTCATTTTTGCAATATTATTCTTATTTATAATTCCTTCTGTTGATGGGAATAAAGGACAATGTAATGCAATAACATCTGATTGAGCAAATAAAGTATCAAGAGATACATATTCAGCAAGTTCTTTTCCGGAATCATTTGGATATTCATCAAATGCTATTACTTTCATTCCAAGTGCTTTTGCAATTCTTCCTGTAGCCTGTCCTATGCGACCAAAACCAATAATCCCCATTGTCTTACCTGCTAATTCAATTAAAGGATAATCCCAGAAGCACCAATCATCATTATTTTCCCAACGTCCCTCGTGTACTGCTTTACTATGATGATCAATATGATGGCATATTTCAAGTAAAAGTCCAATTGCAAACTGACCAACTGCATCTGTACCATATGTTGGAATGTTAGTTACTACAATACCTTTTTCTTTTGCCGCTACAACATCAACAACATTGTATCCAGTAGCTAACACACCAACAAATTTCACATTAGGGCATGCCTCAAAAGTTTCTTTTGAAATTGGTGTCTTATTTGTAAAAACAACTTCTGCATTACCAATTCTATTAATAATCTCATCAGCAGGTGTCCTATCATACACTGTTAAACTTCCAAGTTTCTCTATACCTTTCCATGTGATATCACCAGGATTTAATGTATAACCATCTAATACTACAATATTCATAATTAATTACCTCCTATTATTAATCTTCCACAAGAGCCCATGCTCTATCAATTACTCTCTTTGTATTTGCTAAAATAATATCGCCATCCTCATCACCCCAAGGTTTTACTTCTAATGACAATACATAAGGATTCTTTGCATTGAAAAATCCTTCTTCTTTTAGTACTGTAAAAAAGTCTACTAATTCTTCAACATCATTTGCGCTATTTGGAAATCCAAACCTTGGATGTTGATCTCCATAAGCCTCACAACCTTTTTCTACTACTGCATTTCCAATATGGAAATGAGTTATATAAGGTCTTAAAGTTTGTACAACAAACTTTGATGTTTCATAAGTTGTTGGAAAATGTGATAAATCAACTAACAAACCAAAATTATTATGTGTAATTCTCATATCTGCTGCAAATTGTGCTGCATAAGGTGCAGGCCCAATTAATGCCGCCTTGTCCATATCATAGTCAAACACTTCAATTTCAATCATCATATCTTTTTTAGCTGCATAATCACATAGATTTCTTGTTGTTTTTAGTAATTGAGAATATGCCTGATTTTTTGTTTCTATCTCCCATTTTCCTGCTAAAAATGCAATGCCTTTTGCACCTAAATATTCAGCTTCATCTATGGCTTCAATTAATGTAGCTTCAGCTTTTTTTCTTCCTTCTTCATTAATATCATTTGGATTTAGACCAGAACCTAATAATCTAGGTTGTGCCCCATAACAAACTTTCATATGTGATTGCTCTAATATTTTTTTCATAGCTGCACGACTCTCATCATCTGCTACTTTAGTTACTTCTAAAGCTGTAAAATAAGGATCACAAGCAAGTGATTTAACGGATTCAAGTAAGGGATAATTTACTGGCGGATGTGACATCCATTGTATAGTTCCTATTTGAAAATATTTTTGAATTGGGTCTTTCATTTTTCTACCTCCTAAATTTCTGATTTATTAAACAAGTTCCCATGCCAAATTTAATGTTCTTTTTGCATTGGCAATAACTATTTCACTATCTTCATTACCATATGGTTTTACTTCAAAGCTTACAATTGGTCTATTTTCTTTATTTAAAAAGTTAATTTTAAGTAGTAATCTTAAATAATCTGCTAGTTCTTTTACGTCATTTTCACTATTTGGAAATCCGAATCTTGGATGTTGATCACCATATCCAGGCATTTCAGAACTTTTAATTACTGTATTTCCCATGTGAGCATGTTTGATATATTTACGAATTGGGAGAATACTTTCTTCGATGCTCTCATGAATCATTGGAATATGACTTAAATCAACCATTAATCCAAAATTGTCATATTCTGAAGTTATTTTTTCAGCATACTCCTTTGCCAAATTTACAGGTCCAATTAATGATTTTTTATCAATATCATAATCAAAAACTTCCAATGTAATTGGCATATTACCTTTTGATTTGGAATATTCACATAATTCTCTTGTTGATTTTAAAAGTGCGTTAAATGAATCCTCTTTTGTATCTTCTTCATATTGTCCTGCTAAAAAGGAAAATCCAGCTGCATTAAGTTCATATGCTTCATCAATTCCTTTTTTTAACGAATCAACTGCTGCAAGGCGTTTTTCCTCATTCAAATCATTTATATTCATTCCTGTTGTAAGCATTCTTGGCTGTCCGCCATAGGCTACTGTCATATGACTACACTGAATCATATCTCTTACTTCTTTACGTACATTATCATCTTTTATCTGCGTAACTTCTACTGCTTCAAAATAATCATCAGTTACTATTTTCTTAAGACACTCTAAGATTGGACCTTCACCAGTAGCCAGCCCATTAAATGCCATATGGAGGATAATTCCAACCTTCATATATTTTCTCATTGATTTTTCCATACTAATCACTTCCTAGCAATTGCTTTTTTGCATTTTTCTGAAATTGATTTTGCGCTATATCCATATTTCTCTAGTAATTGTTCATAGTCACCTGATTCAGCAAATTCAGTTGCACCAATTATTTCTATAGGTGCTGGGCATTCTTCTGCAAGTACTTCTGCTACTGCACTGCCAAGACCACCATAAACACTGTGCTCTTCTACTGTTACAATAGCTCCTGTATTCTTAACACATGAAATTATCAATTCTTTATCAATAGGCTTTATAGTATGCATGTCAATAACATTTGCACTAATACCTTCTATTTTTAATAACTCAGCTGCTTCTATTGCTTTATTAAGTACTGTACCAGTTACAATGATTGTTACATCCTTGCCTTCTCTAACTGTGATACCTTTTCCAATCTTAAATTTCATATTTTCATCATATATTACAGGTGAAGCAGCACGGCTTAACCTTAAATAAACAGGTCCTTCATATTCTGCTGCTGCAAATACTGCCTTTTCAGTTTCTACTGCATCTGAAACACTTATCACAGTCATATTAGGAATTGCTCGCATTAAAGCAATATCCGTAATTGCCTGATGACTTGCACCATCATAAGAATCTGACAATCCACAGTATGTGCCTGCTAATTTTACATTTAGCTTATCATATGAAATCAAAGCTTGAATAGGATCTGCGCCTCTAGTTGTTAAAAACACTGCAAATGTATTTGCAAATGGAATATATCCATCAGTCGCTAGCCCTGCTGCCATTGATACCATATTCATTTCACTTATACCTACATTGAAATATCTATCTGAATATTCTTTGCCAAATACTGCACTCTTTGTAGAGCCTCCAACATCTGCGTCTAAGGCAACAACCTTATCATTTACTCCGCCTAATTTTTTAAGAGCTTCCCCGAACGCATCTCTTATTGCAATATTATCCATTAACAAGCACCTCCTAACTCAGCCTTTGCATTCTTATAGTCTTCATCACTAATTGCTTTTCCATGCCATGTATTTTTACCTTCCATGAAAGAGATACCTTTTCCCTTTACGGTTTTAGCCAAAATCAAGGTTGGTTTACCTTTATTTTCTTTTGCCTTATCAACAGCATCAGAAATTGAACTTACATCATGTCCATCACATGGAATCACATTCCAGCCAAAGGCTTCCCATTTTGCTTTTATATCGCCCATTGGCATAATCTCTTCTAATGTTCCATCTAATTGAACTCCATTATTATCAAGAATCGCAATTAAATGATCAGCATTAAACTTTGAAGCTGCCATAGCTGATTCCCAGATAGAACCTTCTTGAATTTCACCGTCGCCTAAAATTACATATATATAAGAATCGTTGCCTTTTAAACGTTCTCCTAAACATATTCCAAGTCCAGCGCCAAGCCCTAATCCTAATGGCCCCGTAGATAACTCAACACCAGCTGTTTTGTGCATACAAGGATGACCTTGAAGATTACTATTAATTTGTCTTAATGTCTTTAATTCCTCTTTTTTTAAATATCCTTGTTCTGCTAAATTCATATACAAGATAGGAGCAGCATGTCCCTTTGAAAGAATTAATCTATCTCGTCCTTCCATTTTAGGATTCTTTGGATTGTGATTCATTTTCTCTGTATATAATGTTGTTAAAATTTCAAGACATGATAGTGAACCGCCTGGATGACCTGTTTGAATTTCATGTAATAGATCTATTAATTCATTTCTAAAGCGTAAGCAAAGTGACTCTAGCTCTTGTTTTCTTTCATCCGTCATCATAACTCAACCTCTTTTCCATTAATATTATTTATATAAAAGTTTTTTAACTTTCTCCATACAAAGTTTTGGACTAGATAAAACCGGGCATCCACAAATTTTCGAAATATCTGATTCTAAATGTGCCATTGATGCCTGAGCTAAAACAATACAATCATATCCTGATACATCTTGAACCATCTTTTTTATTAAATTATCATGTTTGTCCATTTCCAATGCTTTCAAAGCTTGAAAAGCAGGTGTACAAACCAATTCGTCAATTTTTATCTTTATATTAATTTTGTCTGCTTCTTCTGCAAGCTTATCTTTAGTTGGAATAATTGTACTTTCCGCTGTTGCAAGTACCAATATTTTTTTTCCATATAGAACTGCCTTTTCTCCCATTGCATCATCTATTGCTACCAAAGGTACTTTTATAAAAGGCCTTATCATTTTAACAACTGGAGTTAATGTAGAACATGTTACAACAATTACATCAGCACCTGTCATTTCAGCAGACTTTATATCAGTAAACAATCTGTTACGATTATCAATGGTAAATTCTCCAATTTCATTAGGATTATTTGACAAAAAATCATCCCATATATTATGAATTTTCACTTCTTCATTTAATATTTTCTTTAGTGCTTTACCAAAAGATACTGCTACACTTTCCACAGTATGAATTAATGCAATACTTTTCATTACGCCATCTCCTAATCACCATATACTCTTCTAATAATAGGCTTCAAGTATTCTATTGCACCTTTAGCAGCCTCTTCTTGATTTGGTATTTGGAAAATTTCTGTACAAAAGTTACCATCATAACCACACTCCTTAAATGCAGTAAAAATCTTTTCAAAATCTAAACCACAATGTCCTGGATATCGTCTATTATTATCAGCTAAATGAACATGAATATTATATGGGCTGTACTTCTTTATAGCTTCAATAACGTCTTTTTCTTCTAGATTTAAATGGAAGATATCCATCATTAACTTAAAATTCGGTCTGTCAACTGCATCTATCATAGCCGCGCCTTCCGCCAAAGTATTAATAAAATTTGTCTGCATAATAGTTACAGTTTCTAACGCAATCATTACATTCTTTTTTATAGAATAATCAGCTAATTCTCTAAAAGCCTCCACTGCACATTTGTTAGTTTCTTCTTTAGTTAGTTCATTACAGTATTGGCCTCTAATCCGGCCAATATTAATATTGGCACCAAGATAACTTGCAAAATCAATTATCTCTTTTGATCTTCTAATTGATTCTTTTCTATTTTCTTCTTTAGGATTAGTATAACTTAATCCAAGCTGGCCAAATATCTCACCTGTACAAACTAACGCAATATCTAAGTTATTTTTTTCTGCTTCTTTTTTGACGAAATCCCAATCCAATTTACTTGGATTTAAAGTCATCAATTCAACTCCATCATATCCAAGAGCTGATAAATCTGAAAAACTTTTATCTAAGGGCCCCTGATATGCTGTGACAGAATCTGAAATTGCTACATCTGGGGTTGCTACTTGATAACACAACTTCATGTGCTATTCACCTCCTTCTACACCTCTTATCCTCTTAGTTATTTTTTTATAATTTATTCATACACAAATATATTAAGCAAATTCCGTGCCAATTTATTTTCTACGCTTATATTTTCTTAATTTTATTAAAACAACAGTAAAAAAGTTCTTCATTTTAAAGTGTTTATGATATTTATCAACTTTCAATAAAATGCCTTTCTTCTTTAATTTATCACTTTATTACTTTTAAACTTCCTTATTAATGTTTCATACGTTTCACATCACTTTTAATTAAACGTTTCATAATGTTTCAAAAGAATGTTTCATTTCTCTTCCATTAATTATGAAATAATCTTTAATGTATTGAACCAATATATGTTACAGAAAAGTTCTATTATTAAGGCTTTTACTATGATAAAAATTTTATACTTTCATATACGTTAAAAAACATACATAGATTTGATTTTCTATAAATCTATGTATGCTCCTAAATAAACCTGCTAAATTAATCTATTTACATTTAATATAATTTTGTACCGAAATTTTAATCATATTTTGTCATGGATTATTTATTAAAAGCATCATTCCAATCCTTCATAAATCCTTCAATACCACTATCTGTTAATGGATGTTTTAACATTGCTTTAATTACATTAGCTGGAACTGTAGCTATATGAGCTCCTACTCTTGCTGCATTCACCACCTGTAGTGGACTTCTTATACTTGCAGCTATTATTTCTGTTGTAATATCCTGTATTTTAAATATATCAACTATTGTTTTAATTAATTCTAAAGAATTTATAGCAATGTCATCTAATCTTCCTAAAAAAGGACTAACATAATAAGCTCCTGCTCTTGCAGCAAGTAAAGCCTGTGCTGGTGTAAATATTAAAGTAACATTGGTCTTTATATTTTCCTTTGATAAAGCTTTTACAGCCTTAAGTCCTTCTTCTGTCATAGGAATTTTAACTACCATATTTTTATGAATTTTAGCAATTTCTCTTCCTTCTTTAATCATTCCATACGCATCTAAGCTAATTACTTCTCCACTTATTGGACCATCCACAATTGAAGTTATTTCTTTTATTATCTCATTGAAATCTCGCCCCTCTTTAGATATAAGTGAAGGATTAGTAGTAACTCCACAAATAACACCCATGTCATTTGCCACTTTAATATCTGCTACATTAGCTGTATCTATAAATAATTTCATTTCTTATTATCCTCCTTTAATATCTAATACACATTAATATTTAAGACTATATTTTAAGGGCCTTATTAAAGCCCTTAAAATTATAATATATTTCTAATTATCTAATATAAATAGTAACATTAAATATTAGTTTTTATCGTGTTTTACTATAGCCATTTTAGTACACATCTTTACAGCATTTTCAATAGAAGATGTGTCTACGATTCCTTTACCAACAATATCATAAGCCGTACCATGTGCACAGGTAACTATAGGTGCTGGTTGTCCACCTGCAATAGTAATTCCACCTCTAAAGCCTTTAAGTTTTAGAGCAATTTGCCCTTGATCATGATACATAGTTACCACACTATCAAAGTCGCCATTAAATGCTTTTATGAATAAAATATCAGAAGAATAAGGTCCTTTGGCGTTTATACCTAACTTCTTCGCTTCTTCAATTGCTGGAATGATTACATCTAGCTCCTCGTGTCCACAAAGACCATTTTCGCCGCAGTGTGGATTTAATGCTGCAACACCTATTGTTGGCTCTTCAATTCCCATTCCCTTTATGGTTTCATAAGATAATTTTACTGCACGTAATATACTTTCCACTGTTATATGTTTACTTACATCCTTTATTGGAATGTGACTAGTTGTTCTTGTTGTGCATAAATCACCAACTACATTAATTTCACCAAAAGGTCCTGTAACTCCGAATAAGTTAGCTAATAAGTGATGTTCACTTTCAAATGAGCATCCACCCTCAATCATAGCTGCCTTGTTAAATGGTGCAAAGCAGAACCCTTCTATTTTTCCATCATTATATAACTTTGCAGCTGTCTTAATCATGTTCAAAACTGCTTTTCCACATTCTGCACTTATTTTACCTATAACAATATCCTCAGGATTTTGATCCTTCATATCTAGTACTGGAATACCTTTACTCCAATTAGCTTCATCTATATCAGAAATTACATAGTGTGACGCAGTTTCTCCAATAATTTTTAATCCATTTTCAAACACTCTAACATCACCTATAATAACTGGTCTACATTGATCTGTTAAAAGACCATTAGCTGCTATCTTTGCTATAAGCTCTGGTCCAACCCCTGTTGTATCTCCTAATAAAATTCCTAAAATTGGTTTATGCATAATTTATCTTCCTCCCTTTATTTAAAATTAAATTATTAAACTTGTATTTAAAATATTGAACTATGATATTTTACTTAACTATACGCCTACGCCAAGGCCAATTACCATTATTGTCATAATAACAACACTGCACAAAATTGATATAGATACTCCAAGACTAGCTTGTACTGGACTTCCTCCTGCCTTTTCAGTAAAAGTAGATCCTATAATTGAAAGTGGTGCAAATGCAACAACCGCTAATGCTCTTCTTATTTCTCCTTCGAATGGAAGAACGAATAAGAATATAGCTGCAAAAATTGCTGCCATAACATAACGAAGACTTAAAACTTTCATAACTTCTGCTATAACTGACTTTTCTATATTTATTTCAAGCATTAATCCAACCATAAACATTGAAACAAATGAATGTGCGTTAGCCGCTGGTTTAATAAAATCAGTTAATTGAGTTGGTATCTTTATACTTAAAAACCCTAAAATTAACACTAATACATAAGTGCAGAAAGGAACCGAAGAAAATAATTTTTTAAGCATGTCTTTTATTGTAACTTTTTCTCCATTCTCTACCTCAATCATGCTTGATGTTAGCATGTATGAACCACCATTACACATAAGGGCATTTCCCATATCAAACATTGCAGTAGTCATAACTCCTATAGGTCCAAAGAATTGTTGTGCAAATGGCATTGCAAATGCTCCAATATTGTAATCTCCAGTACAAATCATATACAAGGCTTTTGTAGGATTGTCTTTTTTTCTAGACATTATATATCCAACAAATACCAAAATGATATTACATCCTAAACCTAGTAAACAAACTAAATAAAGAACCAGATTATTTTCAAAACCTCCAAAGGCACTAAGTACTGAACATGGAAGTGTAACATTAACCATAATCTTTTTAAGAACATTATAGTCTTTCGGTCCAAATAGGCCCTTCTTTTTCAATGCATAACCTAATGCAAAAACAACAATGAACGTTAAGGCTTTTAATAATATAGTTACCACTTTACAATTCCCCCTCATTTTTCTATTTAATAGTTCATAATAACTCTAAACATTTATATATAATTTGTAATACAAATTCATTAGATAAAATAACTCACTCCCTCCTTCTGATAACATTTACATTTAAATAATATCTAACCCATCAGGAATCATAATATTTTCTACTTCCATATGATCTACAACAGATACAACTGTGATTCCTAACAAGCTCCTTACGAATAATATATAATCTCCCCCCTTTCCTATACTTATTTATAAAGCAACTTTCATGCCACTTTTATCACTTGTTTCATATTTTTCTCAAAGGCCCTTTCCTCGGGGATTTCTTAAAAATTGTCTTCTATATGTGTTGCAACAAAAAACGTTTTATTTCATATTTATGTTACTAAGAAGTTTCATCTTGTTTCATAAAGTTTTCAATGTAAAAAGCAATTAGCAAAACTTTTAGTATTTTGTTTTACTAAGAGTTCTGCTGACTGCTTTTCACATATACTACCACTCATATAACATAAACTACTCGTTTCAATGTAGTAATAATACCTCCTTAATATACTCAAATAGCTTTGTTAAGAAAAAGTATTATTAATCAATGCTTTATCTAGACTAATGAATGCTTAACTTTCACCATTGACCAATTAAAAAGTGTAAATAGATTTCTTAAATATTATGTATTAATTAAAATTACAAATTATTATTTGCACTACAACATAGATTATCTTATAAGCATGACTGATGATAAACTCGCAAAAAGTTAATATGTAGAGTTACATAATCAGACTATAATAAAGTTTAGAAAATAGAACCATTGTTTTGAAGTAGGAAATTAGAATGGAAAAAGATTGAACATGCAAGTATTTCTACAAAAAAGAAACACTAGAAGCTTTAAGAAAAGCAATTATTGAATTTGAAAATCTAGATAATTTTATAGATGAAAGTAATATTAGCATTAAAAGATTATTGTTTTAAGAATAATTTATTTACAATTTAACAACTCCTTATAAACGTTTATATATAAATTAAATATTTTTACTTTAACTTTTAAAATTTTTATCTTTTCTATTTATCTCTTTTATATTCACTTATCAATATAGCAATATAGTATTTAAAATATATACTATATATCTCTATCAAATACTATCTCTATTTAAGTTAAATGATTTATTAGGAAAGCGTATTTTAAATTACGCTTTGCAGAATTTTATATAAAGCATGATTATGATTTTGTATGTTCAAAAGAAAATGGTGAATTGCTAAAAATAAATATCCTTAAATACTTAAATAGAGTTGTTAATTACGAATTAGGTATAGATTTTAAATTTCTTTCATTAAGTCACAATCATGCAACTATATTATTGGAAGCTGGTGCTAACATTAAAGATATTCAAAAAAAGATTGAAACATAGTAAAGCAGCAACTACCATGGATACTTATTCACATATAACTGAGAAAATGAAGAGTAATACTGTTGATATCTTTGATAATATAGCAAAAATTTGCCACCAATTTAAATCTTATGGTGGCAAATAGCTATTTTTTAAGCTACAAAATCCTTATAAGTGACTCCATTCATTAACTAGCTTAACAACCGTCTCTGCATGCGGAGTATTCGGAAACATATCCTTAACTGTGCTCTTATCAACCTTATATCCATGAGCTAATAATACATCTAAATTTTCCACCATTGTCTTAGGATTACAAGAAACATAAATTATTTCAGGTGCATTAAATCTAATTACATAATCTAAAGCCTTTGGTGAAACACCACTTCTTGGAGGATCTAAAATAATTATATCTGGTTTATCCTTAACCTTCTTAATAGTTTCAGCAACATCCCCAGCTATAAACTCACAATTATTTAATCCATTAAGCTTCGCATTTTCCTTTGCAGCTTCAACAGCTTCTTCAATAAGCTCAAGTCCAACAACCTTCTTAGCATTAGGTGCAGCTATTTGACCAATTGTACCAGTTCCACAATAAAGGTCAAATACAACTTTATTTTCACCATCTCCCATAAAATCTCTAACTACACTATAAAGAGATTCTGCTCCCTTAGAGTTAGTTTGGAAGAATGAAAATGGTGATATTTTAAATTTAAGACCAAGTAAAGTTTCAACTATGTAATCTCTTCCAAATAATACATTTACCTTTTCAGGTACAACTGCATCAGATAAAGAATTATTTTCAGTATGTAATACAGATACTAATTCACCTTTATAACTTTGTGCCTTAAGTAATTCTGTATACTCAGTTAAATCAAAATCAATTTGAGTTGTAGTTACTAAATTAACCATAAGTTCACCAGTATTAGTAGCTTTTCTAATAACTAAATGTCTTAAATAACCTTCTCTTCTCATTACTCTATAATAAGGCAACCCTGTTTTTCTAAAATAATCTACTGTTGTTTTAAGTACTGTTCTAAAATCTTCATCAACTATCATACAACTATCAACAGTTAATACACCAAAAGATTTTCCCTTCATGTGCATTCCTAAAGTAAGTTCTCCACCTTTTTCTAAATCTCCAAAAGTGAACTCCATTTTATTTCTATACTCCCAGCAATTTTCGCTCCCTTTTACTCCAAGGTACATTCCCATAGGTAAGTCCTTTTCTTCAAAAAGATCACAAATTTCATCACTTAATAATTCCAATTGCTTTTCATAAGTTAAATTTTGAGAGCTACATCCTCCACATACTCCAAAGTGAGGACATGGTGCATCTATTTCATATCCAGCTTTTTCAATTACCTCTACAAGCTTAGCTTCAGCATATCCTTCCCTATTTTTCTTAACTGTAGCTTTTACTGTTTGCCCAGGGAAAGCACCTTTCACATAAATCTTCTTTCCTTCACACTCTGAAATTCCTTTTGAAGGAAATTTCATATTATTTATTTTTAATGTTAATTGACTTCCTCTTTTCATCTTACGCTCCAATCTAAAAATTAATTATTTATTATAAAAATTCATAACTTTTAATTTCTAACTATTAGTATTATACATTAAAACAAAAATAAAAACACCTCTATAAATTATTATAAAGGTGTCTTATAAAGTTATCTAAAGATGAATTTTTTTCCTAAAGTCTTTCCGTGTAAAAGTTCTTGTAAAATTGGATAGTATAGTATGTTACTTATTACATAAATAATCATAAATACCTCTTCTCTTGAAGCTACTCTATATCCAAAAACTCTTAAAGCTAAATCAAATATTCCAAATAATATTAATGCTAAAGCTATAGCAAATATTTGATCTAATATTCCACTTAAAATAACTTTTGTATAGTGAAGAAATTTGCCATCAGCCTTTATTTCTTCATCCCTTATAAATTCTCTTGCTTCTGCCGCCTTCTCTTCAGCTAAATATACCTTAGCTTCCTCTAAAACTTCTGTTGATACGTAATCATTATTGTTTTCAGTTTCATTAGATTTATTCTCTAGATTTTCTTCATTGTTATCTACCATCTCTACCTCCATAGAATTTATATTTATATAATTAAAGCTTATTATTTACTTAAAGTTATATACTCTACTTTCTAATTTATAAAGTAAAAAGTCCTCTGTAATTGTTATTGTCTCTTTTAAACCATCAATATTATTTGTTATAGTTTGTATACCCTCATCTGTACCATTTTTAATTATATCGTATATTTGTTTATCTAACTCAGTATAATCCCTTTCATAATCACCAGTAAATGCTTGCGAAAAAGCTGATAATGATAAATTTTCAAAATCAAATTTTCCTGTTTCTAAAATAGTCTTTTTATCTAATTTATACCCTAATTTCATTTCTAATTTTCCATTAGCTAAATCTGAACCATATTGTTTAAAACCAAAGTATAAACTTTCTAATCTTTCTGCCTCTGGAATATCAAAATATATATAAGTATCATTAACTGATTCGCCATTTTCTTCTTTTATTTCATCTTCTGTAATATCATAATCTAATGAATATCCTTTAGCTGTTGATTCTACACTTGCTAATGATTTTTCATATAACTCTTTAACTTCTTCTCTACTATAATCTTCTGACCATGTTCCTGGAAGTATATCCACATTTTCAACTGCTGTCTTTTGATTATCCTCTGTTGTCTTTCCTTCATTGTTGTTACTTGAGCATCCTATTACACTAATAGCTAACATTGCAACTAATGCTAAAGATATTGCCTTCTTCTTCATGTTATTACCCCCTATGCTATTATTTAACTCAATAGTATATTTTCATAAATCCTATTAATTATAACATTAATCTTCTATGTTTTAAAAGCATTTGGTAACATATTTATGTAAAATTCACATTATGTCCTACAATTTAATGCTATCTTTTATTTTCTCAAAAGTCTTTTCTCCTATTCCATCAACATTTTTTAACTCCTCAATAGATTTGAAGCCATTATTTTTTTCTCTATATGAAATTATAGAATTAGCTTTCACTTCCCCTATTCCTGGAATTTCTTTAAGTTTACTTATATCTGAATCATTTATACTTATTTTTCCATCATCACTTTCTTCGTTCACTTCATTATTTTCTGCTTCTACATCTATGTTAACATCATTTATATTTCTAATTATTATTAAATCATGATTATTAATTTCTTTAGCTCTATTTATATTTGAAATATCAGCTTCTTCTGTCAATCCTCCTGCCATTTCAATTAAGTCTTTAATTATACTTCCTTCACTTAAAGTATAAACATCTGGATTCATTACTTCTCCTTTAATTTCAACTACTATTGTGTTATTAGAACTTGTTTGTAAATTGCTATTATCATTACTATTCTCAATAACTAAATTATTATTCTCCTCTTCAGTTTCCTTTAAATACTCACTATTACTATTATCCTTTTCAACACTAATATTCTCTTCATCAATAAAAATATTTTGCATATATTCATCTTTAAAAACATTATTTCTATTTTTCCCATATGTTAATAGAGATACAGTTCCTGTTACAAATAAAACTATTATTATTCCTATTACTTTTTTATTCTTTAAAACATCCATTATATCCCTCCTTCTACGTTACATTTATAATTATTGTCATAAATTCTATATCTAAACTTTTATCAATGAATTTATCTATAGAATTCCTTTTATTTTTTTGGTAAACTTATAAAGTATAAGATATAACTTAAGGGAGAGGTTTATGAAAAAATTATTATGTAAAACGTTTGCTTTAGTATTTTTACTTACAAGCGTACTAACTAATCTAACAACTATAAACTCTTTTGCACTACCTAACTTATATTCTGAAGGTATTTATCTTATGGATGGAACTACAGGAAAAGTGCTTTATGAAAAAAATGCTAATGTACAATATATGCCTGCTTCAACTACTAAAGTAATGACAGCAATAATTGCATTAGAAAATTCTAAATTAGATGAACAGGTAACTATAGGAGAAAATCCTCCATTAGCAGATGGATCTTCACTTGGACTTGCTCAAGGTGAAGTTTATACAATGGAAGAATTACTCTTAGGATTACTTTTAGAATCTGGAAATGATTGTGCTGAAGCTATTGCCGAACACATATCTGGTTCAAATGAAGAATTCGCAAAATTAATGAATAAAAAAGCTATAGAACTTGGTGCAACTAACACCAATTTTAAAAATCCAAGTGGGCTAACAGAAGAAGGACATTTAACTACAGCCCATGACTTAGCATTAATAATGAGATATGCATCTCAAAATGCTGATTTTGTTAGAATTTCACAAACTCCATATCATTTTTATGAAAATCATCCATTTTCAGATGGTAGTGAAAAATGGGCTACAAATCATAATCATTTATTGAAAGATGATTCACAATATAAATATGAATATGCTTATTGTGGTAAAACAGGTTATACTACAGCTGCAAATCATACATATACAGCAGTAGCTAAAAAAGATGATCAAACTATAATTGGTGCTTTCTTAAATGCAACTGATAAAGATGGATTATATACAAGCGTAGGTCAATTATTTGATTGGGGATTTGAAAACTTTAAAACTGAAAAAGTAATTTCTAAAGGTGATAAATTAGATGATTATTCTATAGATGATTCTACATCTATTCCTTTATTATCAACTGAAGACTTTTATTATACTTTTAATCTAGGCGAAAGCGAAGATATAAATAATCCTAACATATCTGTAGAATATGATAATAAGGATTTGACAACTACCTCTATTAAAGAAGGGGACATTTTATTTGATGCTTCTCTTTTAATTAATGGTAATAAAGTTTCTAATATTAAGTTAGCCAGTGGTGTAGATAGAGAGTATACTAATGAAATTATGGTCAAAAATACTATTACTAAAATTACTTCAAGTAAATATTTTACCTTAAGCTTAATTACTATTATTGTTGTAATTATATTGTTTATTATACTAATATCAATAATACGTAATAAAAAACGTAGAAGAAAATTTTTATCAAGACGTTCTTATATAAGAAATAAACATAATTTTTAATAAAAAAAGAGTTAAAGATAAACTGCTTTTAGTAAGTTTATCTTTAACTCTTTTATTTTAATTCCTTAACTTTTCTAGTAATACTTTTATGTCATTTGGTAATTCAGCTCTTAACTCAAGCGGCTTTTTAGTTCTTGGTGATTTAAAATTTAACCCATATGCATGAAGTGCTTGCCTTGATATAATCTCTGAATCTGATTCATATCCATATAAAGTATCTCCATAAATAGGATGACCTAATGAAGATAAATGTACTCTAATTTGATGTGTTCTACCAGTTTCAAGTAAACATTCAACCAAATCTGCATCTTTTAATCTTTCAATAACTTTATAGTGAGTAATACTTCTTTGTCCTCTCTCATCTACAACTCTTTTCATATTTCCTTCAAGTTCTGGTCTATATATTGGTTTATCTATTGTTCCTTCCATATCTTCCATATGACCATGAACTAAAGCCAGATATCTTTTATCTATTTCATTTTGCTGCATATTATTAGATAATTCCATATGAGCATATTGATTCTTAGCTATTATTATTAATCCTGATGTATCCATATCAAGTCTACTAACAAGCCTTACTATACAGTCTTGATTAGTTTCCTTAAAATAATATAATAATGCATTTGCTAAGGTTCCTGATTGATATCTTTTAGTTGGGTGAACAACCATATTAGGTCTTTTATTTACAACTATAATTTCACTATCTTCATAAACTATATCTATATCTATCTTTTCCGGCTCAATATTTTGACTTTCTTTTTTATTTAGACTAATTGATATATTATCATTTTCTTTTAAAACATAATTCATTCTTACAGGAGCATTGTTTACTATTATTCTTTTATCCATAGCAGCTCCTCTTATAAATCTTGACGACAAGCCCATCTCTTCTTTTAGGTATTCTCTTATCTTTCTACCCTCAAAGCTTTTTTCTACGCTTTTTTCTAAGGTACTCATAGCTTACCTCCCTTAAATAATTAAGAGTTAAGAATTAAAAATGTATTTTATTCAAACTCTAAATAATCTTCACCAATTATTATAACTGCATCATAATTTTCATATTCTGAGTCTTTATTTTTTAAAAGATTTTTAATTCCTGTATCATCACTTAATAATTTTTTTAGTTCCTTATTATTTGATAATATACTTGATTCTTTGCTTTTATCAGCATTTCCAATACTTATATTTGCATACCCTAACTTCTCTAACTCTGTTTTCAGATTGCCTGCTAAACCATTTACTCTAGTTGCATTTAAAACCATAATAGAAGAATTCTTTTTAGCTTCACTATTATCTGCCTCACTAGTAATCTTCAATGATTCTATTAAGCTTTGATTATATGAAGGTTCTGCAACTAAAAAATCTTGTCCATATATTCTTTCATTATATCCTTGTAATGTACTCATAGATATTCCTGAATTACTTATCATTTTCAATCCATACTTTATCATATCTGTACCTGACATATTAGTTACTACATTTTCTTTTATAGCATTTAAAATATCAGGAACTTGAGTAATTATAGTAGGATTAGTACATTTCTTAATTAATTCAGATATAAATTTTTGTTGATTCTTAATTCTTCCTAAATCTCCATCTGCAAGACCTGTACCATCATTATTCTTTCTCCATCTAAAAAATTCTTCTGCTTTTTGTCCATCTAATAATACTGTTTCACCTTTATTAAAATGTATATGTAAATCTTGGGCATCATCATCATAATACATATCTCTATCTATATACATTTCTACTCCACCAACAGCATCAATTAAATTTCTAAATGCAGCATAATCAATTTCTACAAGATAATTAACTGTTATATCTAATAAACCTTCAACCTGTTCTATTACTTCTTCTTCTCCGCCTAAAACATAAGCTGCGTTTATCTTCCAATAAGGAATATAATTTCCATTACCATCATGTGCATTTTCAACCTCAATTAAAGTATCTCTTGGAATTGAAACTACTCTTATATTATCAGTACGTGGATTATAATTTAACAACATCATAGTATCAGTTCTTCTAGCAGAAGTATTTGTAGTATTCTCTGCATCTCCTATATCCATACCTAATAATAATATATTTACAGTTTCATTTGATTTAGGCTCAACCCCTGCAATTATATCACTATTATTTAAAGATGCAATAAAAGAAAACAAGTATACTCCACATAGTACTGTTAATATTACTATTGTTAAAAATGCAGCTGTAATTGCTCTTTTTATAACTGTAGATTTTTTTTCTTTTCTTTTTAATTTCTTTCTTATCTCTAACTCTTCTCTTGGGCTTAGCTCCCTACTACTCCTTTTATTAGAGACCCTTCTACTATTATTTCCTCTGTTATCCTTTTTACTTGACATTGTCCCGTCCCTCACCTTATATATACTAATAAAAAATTAATTACCATTAAAAGCTATTTAGTCTTCATATTATACACTAAATAATTTCTTGCTTTAACAGAGTTTATATCTACTGCACAACCTTTTGTTAATAAATATATAGTTGTATGAGTTAATGCCTTTAACATAGCTAAGTCTAAATCTTTATAAGCTACTTCTCTAATTTCATCTATACCATCAAATTTTCTAGAAGGTTCTATTAAATCTGCAAGATATACTATCTTTTCAAGATTAGTCATATTTTCCTTACCTGTAGTATGCCATCTCATAGCATTTAAAATTTCTTCATCGTCTATCTCAAAAACTTTTTTAGCTATTATAGGTGCAATTATAGAGTGCCATAATTCTTGTGTATTTTCTTCATCAATTGATAAAACAATATTCTCATCTTCTATTATTTTTTTTAATTCTTTATCGCTCATATTTTTTGCAACATCATGGCAAAGAGCTGCTATTTCAGCTTTATTTTTATCTTCTCCATAAACTTCTGCAAGCTTGATAGCTGTATTAACAACACCTAAAGTATGACCATACCTAGATGGCTTTAAATTCTTCTTTAAATATTCTCTTATTTCCTCTAATCCCCACATTTTAATCTCCTCTATATAAATTATTCTGTTCTATATACTTCATAACTTTCTGAGGCATAAAGAAATCTACTCTTTTTCCATTTATTATTCTTTCTCTGATCATAGAAGAAGAAATATCCAAATTGATTATATCTAATAAAATTATATTTGAATTATATTTATCTTGTAATTTTTTCTTTTGACCTTCAAGAGTTTCTTTATTATATTCGCCTCTATTAAACGCTACAAATGTACAATTACTCAATACCAATTCTGGATTTTTCCACTTTTCTATATCCATTAAAGAATCAGCTCCAGCAATGAAGAAGACTTCAACATCTCCTTCATCACCTTTTAAATATTTTAAAGTTTCATAAGTATAACTATATCCTTGCTTTTTTATTTCATAATCACTAATTTCAAAACCTGAATAATCTTTTATAGCCATTTTAACCATATCATATCTATAGTTAGAATCTATTACTGAACTTTCTTTTTTATGTGGTGGATTTCCTGCAACCATAAATATAACTTTATCTAAATTTAAGTTTTCTTTAGCTTCATACGCAATATATAAATGGGCTAAATGTATGGGATTAAATGTACCACCCATCATACCATATCGTTTCATAACTATTTGCTTTTTCCTTGAGGTAATTCTATCTTAGGTTTCTTTTCAGATCTCTTATATAATACAATTTTACTTCCTATAGCCTGAACGCCTTCACACCCTATAAGCTTACATATTTCATCTGAAACCTCTCTAGCAGCTAATCCACTATTTTCTAAAACTTTTATTTTTATAAGTTCTCTAGCTTCTAAAGCTTCTTCTAATTGTCTTAAAAATGTTTCTTCAACACCATTTTTACCTATTTGGAATATTGGTGTCATTGTATTTGCAAGCCCTCTTAAATAAGCTCTTTGTTTTCCTGTTATCATGTATTTTGTTCCTCCTATAATATGTACTCGAACTCGAAGTCATTTAATCTAACCATGTCTCCGTCTTGTACTCCCATCTCTCTAATTTGTTGTAATACTCCCTTATTATTAAGTACCTTATGGAAATATCTTAATGAATCTGCATCATGGATATTTACAGATGCAAGTAATCTATCAACAAATGATCCTGTAACAACATATGTATTATAATCTTCGCCTTCTTCAACGTTGATTTCATATGTAAATCTCTTTTCTTCTTCAACATATCTTTCTTCTTCTGGTATTTCTAAATCCATTAATGGAATTTCTGTTAACATCTTACCAGCTTCCTTAATAACTTCATCAACACCAGCCTTAGTTGCTGCTGACATCTTAAATACTTTATCAAATCCTAATTCGTTAACCTTCTTCTTAAAGTCTTCAAATACTTCTTCATCATAAAGCATATCAGCCTTATTAGCTACAACAATTTGTGGTCTATCCCAAAGCTTCACAGAATATTTCTTAAGTTCTTCATTTATCTTTACAAAATCTTCGAAAGCATCCCTACCTTCAATACCTGATATATCAACAACATGTATTAATAATCTTGTTCTTTCTATATGTCTTAAGAAATCAAGGCCTAATCCTACCCCTTCAGCTGCTCCTTCAATTATTCCTGGGATATCTGCCATAACAAATGAATTAATTCCTTCAGCTTTAACAACCCCTAAATTTGGTTTTAGAGTTGTAAAGTGATAATTTGCTATTTTAGGCTTAGCTGCTGTAACAGTTGATAATAAAGTTGACTTTCCTACATTAGGGAATCCAACTAACCCAACGTCTGCAAGTAATTTTAACTCAAGCATTAAAGTTCTTTCTTCTGCTGGCATACCTGGCTCTGCAAAGTGTGGTGCCTGTCTTGTTGGTGTACAGAACTTGCAGTTTCCTTTACCACCTTTACCTCCTCTCGCAATAACATATGTGTCATCCTTATGAGAAAGGTCAGCGATAACTTTATTACTTTCAAAATCTCTAATAATAGTTCCCATTGGAACTCTTATGTATAAGTCTTCTCCATCTTTACCATAGCATTTAGAACCTGAACCATTTCCTCCAGATTCAGCTATAAACTTTTTCTTATATTTGAAGTCTAAAAGTGTTGTTAATCCAGTATCTACTGTAAATATAACACTACCACCTTTTCCTCCATCTCCACCATCTGGACCTCCTAGCGGAACATATTTTTCCCTTCTAAATGTAACAGCACCGTTTCCACCGGCACCTGATCTAACTAATATCTTGGCTCTATCTATAAACATAGTTACTATCCTCCTTGTAACTTCCTAATGTTAAACATAAGAATCCTATTTTTTATTATTCCATAACATATATATTTTATAATAGTATATATAAAATATATATTTATTACAAGAATAAAAGCACCCTTACGGGTGCTTTTACCTATATAAAATATAATTATTCAGCTATTTCTTCAACGCTTACTGGGTAAACAGAAACTTTTTTCTTGTCTCTTCCCATTCTTTCGAATTTTACGATTCCGTCTTCCTTAGCAAATAAAGTGTCATCTCCACCCTTACCAACGTTTAGACCTGGGTGAATCTTAGTTCCTCTTTGTCTGTAAAGGATGTTTCCAGCTAAAACGAATTCTCCGTCTGCAGCCTTAGCACCTAATCTTTTAGATTCAGAATCTCTACCATTCTTTGAACTACCTACCCCTTTCTTGTGGGCAAATAATTGAAGGTTCATCATTAACATACTCATTACACCTCCTCGAATTTTATTTTTATATATTTATTCCGTCTATTTTTACCAAAACTAGCTTCAAGGGACATCATTAAACTTTCTAAACTTTTTTCAAAAGTTAAAAGTAACACTTGCCCTTTCTCAATATCTTCATTTTTAAGATTAGTTAAATCTAATGATAAAAATCCATCATTTATTTCATACTTTATTGGTAGTTTTAAAACTTCCTGCATGCCTATTACAGCACTTTGAGATAATACCGAAACACTATTACAGATCATATCATATGCATCACCTGTAGTGCTTTCAATTTCTTCTCTTGATAAAGCATGGCCTTCTATCTTAAATCCGAGAGATATATGTTTTTGCTTAAATATAATAACCTTTATCATAACTTAAAATTAAGCTTCGATTTTTTCGATTACTAATTTAGTGTAAGGTTGTCTGTGACCAGTCTTCTTTCTGTAGTCCTTCTTTGGCTTATACTTGAAAACTGTGATTTTCTTAGCTTTTCCTTGAGCTGCTACCTTAGCAACAACTTTAGCTCCAGCAACTACTGGTGCACCAACTGTTAAAGTTTCTCCGTTAGAAACAGCTAAAACCTCTGTTAATTCTACTGTTGATTCAACTTCAGCGTTTAATTTTTCAACGTATATTACGTCTCCTTCTTGAACTCTGTATTGTTTTCCTCCAGTTAATACTACTGCGTACATTAAAACACCTCCTCTTAAACGGTCTCGCCAATGTAGGTACAAAGATTTAACTTTGTTTTTTTAAAACCCGTTATGTGCGGTTTACAAATGACATTTTATCATATAAACTTACAATTTGTAAAGAAATTTATTATAGTTTTTCAATTGTTTTAATCTTGTATTTTTGGTAATTTTCTTTTTGAGATACAAATATAAGCGGCTCAATCCTATACCCTTCTATATCATATACAAAATTCAAATAAATTTCTTTATCTATTCCCTCAATATTTTTCAAAAACTTAAATATATCTTGCTTAATATCTTCTTCATAATTTTTATCTATTTCTATATAAAAGTCCTTAATAGAATTTTCATTATAGCATTTTATTATTTCATTTCTAATAAGATTTTCAATATATGAAAGCTTTAAAATAAATCCATTACTCTTACATTTTCCACAAGGCTCTTCTAAATATTCATAAATTGATTTGCCTTTTCTTTTTCGACTAATTTGAATTAAATCAAGTTCAGTAAACGGGAAAATTTTAACATTACCTTTATCAGCTTCTAATGATTTTTTTAATGCTTTAATTACATGTACTTTTTGACTCTCATCTCTCATATCAATGAAATCAACCACTATAATTCCACTTAAATTTCTTAATCTAATTTGTCTTCCAACTTCCTTAGCCGCTTCTAAATTAGTTTGCATTATAGTTTTATTAAAATCTCTTCCCTTTACATTTTTCCCACTATTAACATCAATTACATACATTGCTTCTGTTTTATCAATAACAATGTATCCACCACAATGCAAATTTACCTTTTTATGCCTTAATTTAATTATTTCTTTTTCTATTCCGCTATAATCAAATAAAGTTCTCTTACTTTCATAAAACTTAAATTCAATTGCTTTTTTTTCTTTAAGTAAATTTTTAATATTTTCAAGGAGCTTATAATCATCAGCTATAATCCTAGTTTTTCTATCATCTAATTCTTCTAAAAATCTAAGTATCATGCTATTTGATTTAACTTTTCCAATAGTTGTTGAGTATCTAAGCTTATTTTCCATCTCTTCTTTTTTTTCTAATAATGAATTTAATTCACTTAGTAATTCTTCATCTGTTGCAGTTTCAGCTTCAGTTCTATATACTATTTCAATACCTTTAATTGGCTTAGTAAGATTTATTAATCTTTGCCTTTGTTCCATATCAGAAATTCTTTTTGATATTGTAATTCCCTCTACTCCTATTGTTAAAACAATATATCTTCCAAGTATATTTACCTTATTACTAACTTTTGCACCTTTGTTTCCTAAAGGCTCTTTTAATACTTCAACTAAAAGTTCTTGCCCTTTTTTAACTCCAGTTCTTTTAAGTTCTTCACTATAATACATATAAGCTTCTTTTGCCAATCCAATATCTAAAAATATTGAATTAATAGCTGGAATTATATTTTTTACTCTAGCTTTATAAACTTCACCAATTTGAGGTTCAATAGTTTTTTCTTCAACAAGACACTCTACTAATTCATCATTTTCCTTTACGGCTATTCTGATTAATTCTTCTCTTTTCTCAACAAAAATCTCTCTCATATTAAAACTACCTTAAATGCCCTTATATAAAGGAATATATTTATTACTCTTTAAAATATACATTTCTTCTCTCTTAATATTAACAAAAGCTTCTGTATTAATTTCTGAGATTTTTTCTTTTAAATAATTAACTAAAAGCTCCGC
>OLPD01000309.1_pt1 | contig 41132 bp, 29 predicted proteins | sample 1672111 | NCBI WGS metagenome assembly OLPD01 (sample SAMEA3136646, study PRJEB25190) | human gut metagenome
CTGCCCAGTCCCTCGCGGCCCGCAGCGAACAGCAGCCCAAACGGTACCGGAACACTTTCATACCCGGAGCAGGTGGTGCGGCTTGTCAATAAGGAGCGGGAAAAAGCCGGGCTTTGGAATCCGGTAGCGCATGATACAGATCTGGCTGTCCGTGTGGCGGTTAATGCTGTGCGCAGGCTGATACAGGATGACCACAGAAAGGCAGTAAAGAAGGAGCACGATGAGAATGGCTAAAGGTGAAGGATTAAATGCAGATATGATTTCCAGACTGATTGATTGCGCAATCGAGGGAATGTCTTATGCGTATACGCCTTATTCCGGTTTTCGCGTAGGTGCGGCATTGCTGACAGAAAGTGGTGAGATATATACAGGATGCAACATTGAAAATGCAGCATATACACCGACTAACTGTGCAGAGCGGACTGCGTTTTTCAAAGCAGTCAGTGAGGGAGAGAGGCATTTTGCCGCCATTTGCATTGTTGGCGGTAAAGATGGGAAGCTTGCCGATTATACATCACCGTGTGGCGTGTGCAGACAGGTGATGATGGAATTCTGCGAACCGGAGCAATTCAAAATTATACTTGCGATCAGCCGGGAGGAGTATCGGATTTACACATTAAAAGAATTATTGCCGGAAGGATTTGGACCGGCAAGGCTTGCACGATAAACACAGAGCAATAGGTGATGACAGCAGACGAGGAGTGACGAATATGAAAGAATATAAGAGAATATTTGTGATCGTGATGGATTCATTGGGCATTGGTGCTATGCCGGATTCGGAAAAATTCGGAGATATTGGCGTGGATACATTTGGACATATTCTGGAGCGGATGCGGACACTGGATATTCCAAATCTCCGGAAGCTTGGTATGCTGAATCTGCATTCCGGTGGTGATATGACAGGTATCAAACAGCCTGTGGGAAGATATTGCAAAATGGCTGAGTGCAGCAATGGCAAGGATACCATGACAGGGCACTGGGAAATGATGGGACTGCGCACGGAGAAGCCATTCCGTACATTTACGGAGACAGGATTTCCACCGGAGCTGATCAAAGAACTGGAAGAGCGCTGTGGAAAGCGGGTTATTGGCAACAAGAGTGCCAGTGGTACAGCGATTATCGAAGAGCTGGGTGAGGAAGAAATCGCAACCGGAGCTATGATCGTCTATACGTCGGCTGATTCTGTGATGCAGATCTGTGGCAATGAAGAGACTTTCGATCTGGAGAATCTGTATCGGTGCTGCGAGATTGCCCGGGAACTTACAATGAAGGAAGAATGGCGTGTCGGACGAGTCATTGCAAGACCATATATTGGTAAGAAAAAGGGTGAATTTAAGCGTACAAGTAATCGCAGAGATTATGCGTTGAAGCCGTCAGGAGCAACTACACTGAATGCACTTGCAGATGCGGGATATGATGTGATTGGCATTGGGAAGATCCATGACATTTTCTGCGGTGAAGGAATTACCGAAAGTCTGCATTCCACCAGTTCTGTTAATGGTATGGAGCAGACGATTGATATCTGTAAGAAGGATTTTGAAGGGCTGTGCTTTGTGAATCTGGTGGACTTTGATGCACTGTGGGGACACCGCAGGAATCCGGAAGGTTACGGAAGAGAGATCGAGAAGCTGGATAAGAATCTGGGTGTACTTTTAGATACCATGCGGGAAGATGATCTCCTGATATTAACAGCAGATCACGGGAATGATCCAACCTACACTGGAACGGATCACACGCGTGAATACGTACCGTTATTGGCATATTCAAAGGAAATGAAAGAAGGCGGCAAGATACCGGATGCAGATACATTTGCGGTGATCGGAGCGACGATCGCAGATAATTTTGATATCCGTATGCCGGAAGGAACCGTTGGATATTCTATCTTAGAAGAACTGAAATAAGGATAATAGAAACAGGGAGCAATGAAGTGAATGATTAATCGAGAAGATATGCTGGAGCTCAGCAGAAGAATGACACCGGCCAGGGCATCAGTGGCAAGAATCGCAGGTGCATATTTTGATGAAGAAGGTTATGTAGATGGAACATTTAATACACATTTTCTGAAACTTTCAGCAGCAGAGCGCAGCCGTAATCTGAATCAGGCCAAGACACTCCTCCTCGCTAAAACAAACGAGGAACTGAAGGAATATCCGATTCCGGCAGCAGAACGGAAACCGGGAAGTATCTGGCAGCTTCTCGATGGAATACTGGAATCAGAATTAAAAAATGATGCATTTTTAGATATCTTATACGAGGTGATCGGCGAGAAATATCAGCCTGGTTATTCTTACGCGTGCTTTTTATATTTCGGACAGTACGATGTGCCGGTCAAGGGCAGTGATAAGGAATGGTTGGAAGGATCGGAAGAAGTCTATACTTATCTGCTATGTACACTTAGTCCGCTGGAAGGCGAGTATGAGCCGGGAAAACCAACAGCGGGATTCCTGTATCCGGCGTTTAAAGAGAGAAGTGGGAATCGCGAGTATATGAATGTGTATAAGAAGATAAAGAGTGTGTCTTAGGAGTTGTGGTAAAAAATCATGATTTTTTGTTGAATGAAAATGGAAAGGTGGAGTTTTCGCGAATAATACACGTTTTATTATGAAACATGTTGTATTTTGCTTAGAAAAAGTGAAACAGGAAATTAAGATCATGAAGGGGAAAAGAACAATGGAGAATAGGATGGGAAAAATGCTTTCCAATGTTGGAAAAATGCAAAAGAAATTGTAGAAAGATCTAAAGATTTTGCGGTTCAGTCAGTTGATCAGAATGATGATGGAAAATTTGATTTAGAGGATGTATCTGTAATGGCAACAACATTAGGAAATGCAGTAAGAAAAGGAGCACATACACTGAAAGAAACAACGAATGAAAAGACTCGTCAACGTGAATTAAAGGTTTTACAGCCAATTTTTATGGAGGATTTGGAAGGGGTGAATATGCCTCATTTTATTAGAGTAACTGAAAGAGATAAGAAACGTGCAGAAAGTGAAGTGTGTCAGGGGGCAATTGGATATTGGTCAGATTATCTGAAACAGGTGCGAATTAGTGAATTACAAAAGATTGCACAAGATCTTGGCGCTAAACATTTTAGAGTTACATATAAAGAAGAAAAATCATTATTTTTAGAAAAGACAGATACAAAAAAAGTTGGTATAAAAGCAAGAGATACAGCTGAGTATGAGCAGAAAAAAGAAGAAAAAAAGTATTCGAAGATTGAAATCGCGGCAGAAATGGAATGTCCGGGACATGAACCAGTAGAGCCAGAATTGAAGTATATGAAATATGATCCTACAGTAAAAAGCCTTGTTGAACTCCGCATGAATACACAAGGTCCGATGAAACGTCAGTCCTTAACTCTAAAACTGAGCAACTCTTCTGGATTAAAAGAAAGTGAGGCCGTGAAAATTGATGCTGTGTTAAAAGGCTTAAAATGTTCAGGAAATTCAACGCTTATAAGTGAGGCACAGAACGAATCTAAAAGGTATCTGGAGTATGAAATTGATTTTTAGAGACATTTTAAGTAATTAATATACGAGAATAAAAGGAAAGGGTGGAGTGGCTCATAAGAGTTGGTTGGCACCCTTTCCAAGACTGTCTATTATATATAATATGTTTCACAGTTAGATAATTGCAATAAATAATAAGCGAAAGGATATATGGAAGGAAACTATAACTCTTTAGGATTGTTTGCATATATACTGGAAATAGATTTATAATACGTTTCTAATCTTTTTTTAACGTTTGAATCAGAACGGTAATCTTCTATAAGGGTAAATAACTCAGGATCAGTATCTTTGTTAATTAAATAGCTGTCTGGATGTGGATCGTCTGTTGTGCCTATAAGATAATCTGCTGATGTGTTCAAAACATTTGCCATAGAGTTAATAACATGAATAGAAGGAGTTCTGGTACCAGATTCATATCTTAAATAAGCAGGTTGAGACATGTTCATTCGTTTGGCAGCTTCTTGTTTTGTAATGCCCATTTTTTTTCTACATTGGATAAGTCGTTCACAATTTAAAGTAATTGTATTCATAATTAGTGCTCCCTTTTGTTTGTAATATTGGAACTGATCAAAGTATAGCATATTTTACTTGAATATACCATTGGAATATATTAATATAAAATATACCAACGGTATACTGCGAAATGAGAGGTAGAGATGTGCAAGAGGATATGGTCAAAATAATTAGTGACAAAGATGGAAAGCAACTTGTTTTAATTAACGATATAAAATTTAAGACCAGAAGAACGATAGATTGGAAAATGGTTGAAAGTTATCTAAAAGAGTATATTGGTAATCATTATGAAATATTAGAGACGTCAGAAAAAGTATATGTGGGTTCGGATTTTCCAGATGAGTTTTGTCACGCAAATGATAAGATGAAGTTAAAAGGTGCTAATGCAAAAGCGAAAGATAATATGGTGACAGCAATTGAAGAGTTAATCAGTATTGCAACAAATAAGTCGACAGATGAAGATTATGAACAAAAACATAAACAAAAAGCAAAATATGGGTGGTATAGATATGATACGAGGTTTGGGATTCCAACATATGATTCGGAAGGAGAAATAACAAAATATAATGTTTATACAGCAAGAATATTAGTGCGATGTGATTCGGACGGAAAATTATACTTATATGATTTAGTAAGAACAAAAAAAGAAACGAGCAGCCCGCCTGAACAATAGAATTGTTACACGGTAGTAAACTTCGTTTCTTATATAGACATTCTAAGGTAGAATTCGAGAAATGTCAACAAAAAGTATATAGAAAGATAAACTGTATTTTCTGACATAGATGTGTTTAAGGTTATATTAAGGTTCCGCCCATTGTACTTTAAGATTCGTTTGCTATACTCTAAGCATAGAAAATAAAGAACTACTTTTTGAAATATAAAAGGAGACAGGAGGAGTTATAATGGGAACATGGAGTCGTAAAGGACTGAAAGAAAAAGCAAAGATCAGATTAAAAGCAAATTACTGGAAGGCGGTGCTTGTCGGGTTACTCGCAGTGTTGATTGGAGGCGGAGGTTCAGCAGCATCCGGAGTATCATCCAGTGTGCAATCGAGTTCGACAGATGTGATTGGGGATTCGATTGTGAATAGAATACCTTATATCTCTCCGGCAGGTACGATTATGATAATTCTGTTTGCATTGGCTGTGGCATGTATCGCGATTGCGATAGCAATTGTTTTAAATGTATTGCTGATCAATCCACTGGAGATTGGACGCAACCGTTTCTTCTACAGAGATCTGGAAGAAAATGCAGAGATTAAAGAGGTGTGCTTTACATTTGACAGAGGCTACAAGAATGGTGTGAAGATTATGTTCTTCCGTGATCTGTACACCATCCTCTGGTCACTTTTGTTTATCATTCCTGGTATTGTTAAGTCTTATGAATATCGCATGATTCCATATATTCTGGGCGAAAATCCAGACATGAATCGGGAACAGGTATTTGCAATGAGTAAGCAGATGATGGATGGAAATAAATGGAATACATTTGTCCTGGATCTGTCATTTATCCTGTGGGATCTTCTTGGAGCATGCACAATGGGTATTCTTCACGTATTCTATATCGAGCCATATAAAAGACTTACGGATGCCGGGCTTTATCAGGCATTGAAAGAACAGATGTTAGCAAGAACAGAGAATGTAGTGGGAGAACAGTAGGGAAAGACTCTTATGAAATATGTGATTTTAATTGCTGATGATGAAGCAGAGATCAGAGATTTGCTCAGATTATATTTGGAAAACAGTGGATATGATGTCCTCGAGGCCGCAGACGGTCTCGAGGCATTGGCGGTTCTGGAGAAAGAACATGTGGATCTTGCAGTACTGGATGTGATGATGCCGCGCATGAATGGGCTGCATGTGTTGAAAAAGATTCGGGAAACGAGTAATATTCCGGTGCTTGTATTTTCTGCAAAAGATGCAGATTCGGATAAGATTCTTGGGCTCAATTTGGGCGCGGACGATTATCTGACGAAGCCGTTTAATCCGCTCGAAGCGGTTGCAAGGATTCAGTCGAATATACGGAGATTTTATTCGCTGGGAGGACATGATGGGAAGATGGAGTCAGAGACTGCCAATCTGAAGGTGAGGGATTTGACGCTGGATACAGAAAGCTGCGTGCTGTATCGGGAAAAAGAACCAATCGAACTGTCTTCTGTGGAATACCGGATTATGTATATGTTCATGGAACATCCCGGAAAAGTATTTACAAAAGGGCAGATCTTTCAGGCTGGATGGAACGAAGAATATATGGACGATGATAATAATGTTATGGTGTGCATCAGCAAACTCAGAGCAAAGTTATCAAATGATGGAAGTAAATATATCAAGACGGTCAGAGGGCTGGGATACCGATTGGAGAAATAGACGGAGGAAAAGGGAATGGCACAAACAGATACGTCGCAGACAATAGAACATCTGAAACGTTTCCTGATTATTCGTCTGTTGGCAGTAATGGTATTTATCTTTGCCTGTGAAGCAATTATTAATCTGATTGTAACCAGAATCATGTTTCCTGTTTTTAATACATTATTTCGGACAGAGCCGATTTTTACAAATCAGTCAGCAGGGGAAAATATTATCTTATTGGCCGGTTATTTGTTGCTGACTGGAATTAATATACTACTTCCAAATGGTCTGGCTGGAATATTTTCCTATATTTCAGCAGGTTTGTGGAAAAACAGCAATCTTCTTACCGGAATGTCCGGAACGGAACAGATGTTGATATTTGTAGTATTGTTTGTTTTTATCTGCCTTTATCTGCTTCCGTATATGGTAGGCATTTTATATTACAGCGGTATTGTGGTAAGGAAAATGGAAGAGGTACGGGAATACGACAGAAGGCAGCAGGAAGCATTTGCCAGAAAGAGGAATCTGTTACTGTCCGATATTACCCATGATCTGAAAACTCCGATCACAACTGTTGCCGGATATGTACAGGCATTGAATGACGGCATGGTGGAAGATCCGGAAAAGCAGAAGCAATACCTGGAATCAATTCGGAAGAAATCGTTGGAAATGAGCGAGCTGATCACATTGCTTTTTAATTACGTGAAGCTGGACAGCGAAGGATTTGATCTGAAAAAGGAACGGATCAATATCACAGAACTTGTCCTTCAGCTTGTGGCAGGTGCGTATACTGATATGGAAGAGGCTGGGATGATTCCTGATATAGATATTCCGGAAGAAGCGGACTATGCAGAAATAGATAAAATGCAGTTCAGCCGTGCATTTACAAATTTGCTTACGAATGCTATCAAGCATAATGAAGCAGGAACCAGCATAAAAATCAGCATGAAAAAGAAGCTTAGTTATCTGGTGATCAAAGTCATGGATTCCGGCGAGAGGATCGATTTGGAGTTAGCACAGCAGTTGTTCGACCCGTTTGTTATGGGCGATGAATCGCGAAACAGCCGGGGCGGAAGCGGACTTGGATTAAGCGTTTCAAAAAAAGTCATTGAAATGCACGGAGGCAATCTGACATTGGAGCAGCCGACAGAAGAAGGATATACGAAAGCATTTTGTATTAAGATAAAACAAGTGGAAGAGAAACCATATGAATATGAGTAAGGGAAGAATTTTAACATAGACATACATCAAAACGCCCCTGCATAGATTGTAAAAAACGAACTATGCAGGGGTTTTGTATGAAAGAATATATTGAAGAACGTGCAATTGAGATCGCCTATTATATCATCGAACATAAGGCTACGGTCCGCCAGACGGCCAGGCAGTTTGGAGTCAGTAAGAGTACGATACACAAGGATGTGACAGAGAGACTTCTTACAGTTAATCCATCGCTGGCAGCGGAGGTGCGCAAGGTTCTGGATGTGAACAAATCCGAGCGGCACATCCGCGGCGGTATGGCGACGCGTGAAAAATATCTTCATCAGCACGAACTGTCAGAGACAACATTTAAGACAGTGTAAACACTCTGGTTGCGATTGAGAAGTAGATCATGATCGAACAGGTATCTACTACAGTTGTGATCAGCGGCGATGCCATGATGGCAGGATCCATGTGTAGCTTCTTTGCAAACAATGGAAGCGTACAGCCGATGATCTTAGCAATGATGACAATCAATGACAGCGACAGTGCGATAACGATTGCCATTTTTAAATCTTTGTACATAATAAAAATACGGATACCGTTGGCAATTGCCAGACCGATTCCGACTAGCAATGCGATGCGGAATTCTTTGAAAATCACCCGGAAAATGTCTTTGAATTTGATCTCATCCAGGGCAAGTCCGCGGATGATCAGAGTCGAACTCTGCGAACCACAGTTACCGCCGGTATCCATCAGCATTGGGATAAATGATACCAGAAGTGGCACTGCCGCAAATGCATTTTCGTAACGGGTAATGATCGTTCCGGTAATTGTTGCGGAAAACATCAGCACCAGCAACCATACGAAACGATTTTTAGCGTGAGCAAAAACGGATGTATCAAAGTAGCTTTTTTCACTTGGTGTTACAGCGGCCATCACAGTCATATCTTCTGTGGCCTCGTCTACTACGACATCAATAGCATCATCGACGGTGATGATGCCAACCATTAATCCGTCCGCATCCAGTACCGGAAGGGCAAGGAAGTCATATTTAGAGAAGAGCCTTGCAGCTTCTTCCTGGTCGGTATGTGTATGAACAGAGATGATCTCCGTCTCCATGATGTCACCAATTTTAGTGTCATCATCCATGGTCATCAAATCCTTGGCAGTTACGATACCGATCAGCTTTCTGCGGTCCAGTACGTAACAGGTATAAATGGTCTCTTTGTGGATGCCGACTTCCTTGATGTGGCGCATGGCATCGCGCACGGTCATGTCTTTTTTCAGTGCCACATATTCAGTAGTCATGATACTTCCGGCACTGTCATCAGGGTAGTTCAGCAACAGATTAATATCGTTACGTTTGCTGCTGTCTACGGTGTCCAAAATACGGGTAACCAGATTAGCCGGAAATTCACCCAGCATATCTACGGTATCATCCATATAAAGGTTATCAAGAAGCTCTTTCAGTTCCTTTTCGGTAAATATCTCTACCAGATAAGCCTGCATGGTGCTGCTCATATTGGAAAATACGTCAGAAGCTTCGTCTTTTGGAATCAGCCGGAATGCAATGGCCAGTTCCTTGTCTTCTAATTCTGAAAGCAGAAGAGCAATGTCTACTGCGTTCATTACATTTAATATATTCTGGATTGTCTTGTAGTCTTTCTTCAAAAGCAGATCTTTGAAGATTGTTATTGTCATATTCATCGGAATCCCATCCTTTCATTAATACCAGTCGAAAGTTGTATATCAAATTATCCGCGTCCGAATCCATTACTCTCACCACCTTTTTTCTCGTAAAAATATAAAAAACCTCATCAAAGCCTGAGCAATGACAAGGTTGTTCTGTCTCCAAATAATCATCATCGTTCAAGCTTTAGTATCGCAGGGCTTAATAATTGCATTAGGTTATGCCTTAAATACGACATAGCCTGTTGACCAGCGAATCGTGTCTCCACGTTTTTGCGGCAGCAATCTTAGGAATAACCATATCCCTGCGGTAACCTCACCTACCGAGAATATTTAATTCTGCAAACTCATTCTACCGCCCGAGGTAGGGGATGTCAACCAATAGTTACTAGTTATATGAAGAAATTGGGTTAAATTTTGGTAAAAGAAATCATACTTCGATGCTTGTAAATATCGGAGTGCTATTTTATAATGAAAAGAAGTACGGAAGCCTGGCATAGTGTCTGGCTTTTAGGACAAGATTGAGGAGGAACACAGGTGGATAGAGAATTAGTAATTGTACTTGATTTCGGCGGACAGTATAATCAGTTGGTTGCAAGACGTGTCCGTGAGTGCAATGTATATTGTGAGATTTATTCTTACAAGACTGATATTGAGAAAATCAAGGCTATGAACCCGAAGGGAATCATCCTGACCGGAGGTCCGAACAGCTGTTATGAGGCGGATTCTCCGACATATGCAAAGGAATTATTTGAAATGGGTATTCCGGTGCTCGGACTTTGCTATGGTGCACAGTTAATGATGCATATATTAGGTGGTAAAGTAGAGCGTGCAGATGTCCGTGAATATGGTAAGACAGAAGTATTTGTAGATAAGACATCTCCATTATTCGGTGATGTGTCTGAGAAGACGATATGCTGGATGAGCCATTTTGATTATATTTCAAAGATTGCTCCGGGATTCCGGATTACAGCACACACAGCAGACTGCCCAACAGCAGCGGCAGAGTGTCAGGAGAAAGGACTGTATGCAATTCAGTTCCATCCGGAAGTATTGCATACACCAGAAGGAACCAAGATGCTGTATAATTTTGTAAGAAACGTCTGTGGATGTGCCGGCGACTGGAAGATGGATGCGTTTGTAGAGAATTCTATTAAGGCTATCCGTGAAAAGGTCGGAGACGGTAAAGTGCTCTGTGCATTATCAGGTGGTGTAGATTCATCTGTAGCAGCTGTTATGTTGTCAAAAGCAATCGGTAATCAGCTGACCTGTGTATTTGTAGATCATGGACTTCTTCGTAAAAATGAAGGAGATGAAGTAGAAGCAGTATTTGGACCAGATGGACCGTATGATCTGAATTTTATTCGCGTGAATGCGCAGGAACGTTTTTATAGTAAGCTTGCCGGAGTGGAAGAACCGGAGAGAAAGCGTAAGATCATCGGAGAAGAATTTATCCGTGTGTTTGAAGAAGAAGCTAAGAAGATTGGTGCAGTAGACTTCCTGGTACAGGGAACCATTTATCCGGACGTAGTAGAAAGCGGTCTGGGCGGTGAATCAGCAGTGATCAAGTCTCATCATAACGTAGGCGGACTACCGGATTATGTAGATTTCAAAGAAATCATTGAACCACTGCGTGACCTGTTTAAAGACGAGGTAAGAAAAGCGGGTCTGGAAATGGGTATTCCGGAGTATCTCGTATTTCGTCAGCCATTCCCGGGACCGGGACTTGGAATCCGTATCATCGGAGAAGTCAATGCAGAAAAAGTACGCATCGTACAGGATGCAGATGCAATTTATCGTGAAGAGATTGCAAAAGCAGGACTTGATCGTGGAATCGGACAATACTTTGCAGCACTGACCAATATGCGAAGCGTTGGTGTTATGGGTGACGAAAGAACCTATGACTATGCAGTAGCATTGCGAGCAGTTAATACCATCGATTTTATGACGGCAGAGGCAGCTGAGCTTCCATTTGAAGTACTGCAGACGGTAATGAGCAGAATTATTAATGAGGTCAGAGGAGTCAACAGAGTATTCTATGATCTTACAAGTAAGCAGCCGGGTACGATTGAGTTTGAATAAGAGCTACAAGTCTTGGAACCTGCTAAACAAGCGGATTCCGAGACTTTTTCTTTTACTCTGCTACTAATAGCAACTAATTTGCCAACATTAACAAAGTTCGCTCAGGCTGAGCCGAGGACAGATAGTGATAATGCTCAGATATCTGAGAAGTGGTACATTAAATAAAAATTGGAGGCGATAGAATGACAATTGAATTTATGAGAGACTTGCTTTCAAAAGATGAAAAAATAACAGTAGAGTACAAAACCTGTCAGTATGGCATTCAGGAAGATGTGTATGAAACTGTGTGCTCATTTTCTAATCGATATGGCGGCTATATTATCATGGGTGTAGAGGATGATGGAACACCAATTGGAATTAATAGAAATATGAGTAAAGATATGAGAAAAAACTTTGTTAATCAGCTTAACAATCCCGATAGAATGTCACCTACACTCTATCTTTCTATAGAAGAATTTGAATATGAAGGTAAAGTATTATTGTGGGTGTATATACCACCAACATCTACTGTTGAAAAATGCATTAATAGAATATATGACAGAAATGAAGACGGAGATATGGATATTACAGATTCGCCTATCCAGTTACAGAATATGTACAACAGAAAAAGCAACACATATGCGGAGCACAAGATATTTCCATATGTTACAACGGAAGATCTACGCATGGATCTGATGGATAAAGTAAGAAATCTTGCAAAGAGCAAAAATCCGGATCATCCTTGGTTGAAAATGTCTGATGAGGAAATATTGAAGAGTGCTGGCTTATGGGAAAAAGATTTTTCATCAGGTATTCAAGGATATAATCTTGCGGGTGTGTTATTGTTTGGCAAAGATGACGTGATAAGGTCTTGTTGTCCAGGATATATTACCGATGCATTATATAGGGTTGAGAATCTAGATAGGTATGATGATAGATTGCAGGTAACAACTAATTTAATAGAGGCATATGATCTTTTAATGGAATTTGTTGCGAAGCATACATCGGATAAATTTTGCTTAATTAACAATATTAGCACGAGTATTAGAGGTATTATTTCAAGAGAGGTTATTGGCAATATACTTGTGCATAGAGATTATTCAAGTGCATATCCGGCAAAGGTGATTATCGAAAAGGATTGGCTGAGAACAGAAAATTGGTGTATTCCTAGACGCCATGGAAATATTATGAGTGATGAGTTCACTCCTTATCCAAAGAATCCTTTAATTCAGCAATTTTTTGCTAATATTGGTAGAACAGATACTATTGGCTCGGGAGTAAGAAATCTTTATAAGTATACACCAATGTATTCAGATGGTGGTAAGCCGGAATTGATTGAAGATGATGTATTTAGAATTAATATACCATTAAACAGAATAGCAGCAGATGAAGCAACAGAACAGAAAAAATTATCTGAAAGAGAACAGAAAATTTATAATATGATTTGCGAGAATCTGCATTTGTCAGTTGAACAGGTAATGGCAGAATTGGATATATCAAGATCAACAGTGTTTAGAGATTATGCGAAAATTAAGAAAGTAACAGGTGCCGTTTACGATAAAAAGACTTCAACATGGACATTGTAATGAGACAGTCTCAAGTTAGTCTCAACAAAGTCTCGTAAATTTTGACACTTTATGAGACTGAAGAAAAATCTAAAAACGTGATAAAATCGGGACTTTTAGCGTGTTGGAAAAACTTAGTTTCAAGTCAGTCTCAACTTAGTCTCATTTTTAAGGTGAGATTATGAGACTGAGTTGAGACTAATGCCAGATTGATTGAAGATACAAATCTCGATTAGATGATGCTTGTGATGAGGATGGAAAAAGGAGCTGATAACAAATTAGCAGAAAATTAGCAGAATCAGCAGAAAAGTCAGCAGATTCAAAAAATATGGAAAGAATGTGATTATTAGAAAGGCATCTGTAGATTTTTGCATTATGGATGCAGGCGACATAAAAGGTAAAAGGACAAGACAATTATTAAATGAATTAGTGAACGATAGTGTTTTCAAGATACAATGAACTAATATGAGAAAATAATATTAGTTTGGGAAGGAAATTATATGGGGAATTATTTTAAGATTCATTACAATGCAGTAAAATATCCCATAGATTCGGAAAAGAGCAGAGGATTACGAAATGCTCAATTAGGTGCAATTCACGCAATATCATCCTTTTTTACGCTCAATAAAAAGGAGGCGGCTATTGTTATTATGCCGACAGGATCAGGAAAAACAGCTGTGCTTATGTTGACACCGTATTTAATACGAAAACAACGAGTATTAGTTGTTACGCCGAGTAAAATGGTTCGTGGACAAATTGCAGAGGATTTTTCTGAACTTAGGACATTGTGTGTAGCTAACGTATTTAATACTTCAAAAAAAAACCTAAAGTTTTTGAGTTGGAGCATTTGTATACCAAGGAGTATCAAAAAGACTTGGAGCAAGCAGATGTTATTGTTGCTACACCTAGTTGTGCACTCAGTCTAAGTGAATCTGATTGGGCGAAAGAGAATATTGATTTGGTGGAAGTTGATGAGGCTCATCATACCCCAGCTAAAACATGGCAACAGATTTTAGTAAATTTGTCTGTGGCAACGCATGTGCTGTTTACAGCAACTCCGTTTAGGTTAGATCGAAAAGAGCTGTCTGGTGAAATAGTATATGATTATCCACTTTCAAAGGCATACGAAGATGGTATTTTTGGCGAAATACAATATGTTCCTGTGGAAAGTGGAACGGATAATGATTTGTGCATTGCTAAAAGAGCTGAGGAGGTATTGCTGAATGATAGAAAAGCTGGGTATGAACATTATCTGATGGTACGTACGGATACTAAAGTAAGTGCTGAAAAACTGGAGGAGTTATATAAGGATAATACTTCATTGAAACTTTCAAAAGTGGATAGTTCAATGAGTAATTCAAAGGTTAAGCATATTTTGAAATTGTTGCGTTCTGGAGAACTGGATGGAATTGTGTGTGTAGATATGCTAGGAGAAGGCTATGATTTTCCTAATCTTAAAATTGCAGCAATACATGTTCCTCATAAATCGCTTGCGAGTACATTACAGTTTATTGGTAGATTTGCTCGGACAAATGCAAAGAATATAGGAAAGGCAAAATTTATTGCGGTAAATAATGAAGAATTAGAAATTGAAAACAATTTACTTTATTCTAAAGATGCTGTATGGCAGGATATGATCATTGGAATGAGTGAAGGAAAGAATAAAAGTGAACAGCAAAATAGAAATTATTATAAAGAATATGTTGTGGAAGATGAGCGTATTCTTGAAAATGTCCCTGTTCATGCAATCAGACCTAATTGTCATGTGAAAATCTATCGATCTATGAGTTTTGATATAAATGCCGAATTTCCAGAGGTGTGTAACGTGGCAGGAAGAATATTAAGAAATAAACAAGAAAATACGGTAGTAGGAATTGGCTTGGAATATGTTTCACCACTTTGGATGGGAAGTGGTGATAAGGTCAATCTTGAATATATTTTATATATAATACATTATCAAACACAAACTCATATGGTACATATATATTCACAGAAACATTCTGAAGCAATGTATGATGAATTGGTATCATCATTTTGTGATTCATATGATCCGATACCAAAATCAGAAATATATAAAGTATTGGGCAAACTCAAAAACTTCGAGATTTTTAATTCAGGAATGCTGAGTAAGCAATCGCAATCAGGAGAATCATATAGAATAATGGCAGGTTCAGATGTGAGTGATGCAATTGATAAAGATTCGGGAAGAATGTATTCTGCGGGGCATGCATTTTGTAAAGCAGTAGATGATACAGAAGGAGATGTTACAATTGGCTATAGTAGTGCTTCGAAAGTTTGGAGCAGTGCTTACAAAGACTTAAAAGATTATATACAGTGGTGTGATGAGTTGGGAAAGAAAATAGCAAATAAAGATATAAAAGTAAAAACAAATACAAATTTTGATTTTTTACCTCAGCCCAAAGCTCTTGTAGAATATCCAGAAGATATCTTTTATGCGGATTTTACTGCGGAAACATATAGTTGTGATCCTGTTATTAAGTATCGTAGAAAAGAGTCGGATTACGAGTGTTGCAGATTAACGGACGCGATGGTTGTGGTGAAAAATTGTGAGAAGACAAAAGTGTCAGTTGAGGTTTCGGTCGGAGAAATTTCAGAGAACTTGGAATGTGATATAAAAGCCAGATATAGAAGTTTGGGAAATAGATTTATTGTATGTTCAGGAAAAGAAGAAATACCAATGGACAAATTTCTTACGGAACAACCACTAATATATAAAACTGTAAAGGACATGACGATAACAGGCATTGATGTAATTGAAGGTGATTTTGAGAGCGAGTTATTTGACAGTAATATAATAGAAGGTGTTGATTGGAAGCATTATGATACAAATTTAAAATTGGAATTTAGAAAAAATGACAGCGATACGAGGGTGTCAATTCAGGATGCATTATATAAAATTTTAGAAGCAAATGAAAAATTTAAATATATTATATACGACCATGGTTCGGGTGAAATGGCGGATTATATTACAATTTATGAGACAGATAATGAGTTGGTTGTTGAATTGTATCATGTCAAAAAAATGGGTTCATCTTCTTATAACAATAGTGTTGGTGATGTATATGAAGTATCTGGACAAGCAATAAAGTCTGTAACATGGTTTACGACAAAAGGAAAGTTACTTGAAAAGTTTACGAGTCGTCATAATTCTGGGCATTGTATAGTGAAAAAAGGTGGAAATTTTAAAACCATGATAAAAGAGATAAAAACATCTGGAAAAGTATTACGAGGATGTATTTGCATAGTGCAACCGGGGATAAAGAAGAGTAAAGCTATACCAGATAGAATTCAAGAAGTACTGGCAGCAACAGATTCATATGTTAAAAAAGCTGGCAAAGTTAATCGGCTTAGAATAATGGGGAGCATTTAAAATAATGATAACGGGGATAGGATATATCTCGCCAGTCGCAAAAGAAGTCTGCAACTGGTGAGATAAGAATTATGTTGTTAATTAAATTCATTCATAGCATCCACATATTCCTGTAATCTATTAGGTTTGCAAGCTAATTCAGCATATAGCAGAGGATTTTCCTGTGCCAGACGGTATAGATACGCAATATCATCAGGTGTATCGAGCAAGACAGCTGAATTACATTTTTCACAACTGATAATAAGAGGCGTGCTAGTATATGTATCATTGATGGCATTAACAATAACAGAATCTGTATCAGGTTCATACATACCAAACAGGTAACAAGGATTATTTTGTTTCATGGTGTTCTCCTTCCCACAGATACTTAGCACCATCAAGCAGAACAATGATGGCTGTAGGCATATTGTTATAGTTGGTTTGCAGTTCTTTGATTTCATCACTTGTAGGAAGATGGTTTAAAGTTTGATGTTCACAGCATTCAGTAAATGCTTTCTGCATTTCAAGTAATTGCAGATACAGTGCATTAACAGTTTGTACAAGAGGATATATAGTTTCTTTCTTACCGACAATGCAGATGCGGTTATAGATGCAGGAACGGACAAAGTAATCTTTCTTCATCATACCGCTGGCAAGGATACGGGCTTCGATTTGTTTGCGTTCAGCATCGCTGATTCTAAAACTTATAGTTGGATGTTTGTGTTGATTGCTCATAGAAAAGCTCCTTTCATAGTGGGTGTGGCAGCAGGCATAGTTAAGCACCCGCAAGCCACATTTGATTATTCGTTTTTTACAAGACAACAAGCTCGTTCGGCATTAGAAAAAATGCAAATAGAAGGTGTGATTGTGCTTCTTGGAAAGGGTAGATATGCTAAATATGTAGCAAGTAAAAGGCTTCTTTAGGTAATTTAATGAGTTTTCAATGTGTTTTTAATGCGTTTCAATGCGTGTGAAACGCATTAAAAAATTTTAGAAAAATAATATTTCAGGCTTAACGCAAGAAACAGATAGTTCGGGACGAACGAGTTTTGGAGAACTGAATGAAGGAATTTCAAAACCAGATAAGCCAAATACTATTCAGAAAATAATAAATACGGTGAAAACCGGAGATACGATAAATATAGTTGCACGGTTTTTAATAGCGATTGTTAGTCTTGGTTTGATTGCAGGATTCTATAAAAAGAGAAAAATGAAGTAAAATAGAAACAAAGTATAAGAGTTACGAGGAATGAAAAAGAAAATACTAATTATATTGGCCGTAATTGCCTGCATCATTGCTGCGCTTGTGGGATATTCGGCATATGAAGTGCATCAGAGTGCACAGGAATTTCAGAAAGCATACGAAAGCAAGAAGAGCTTTGAACGAACCGAGACTGATGAAGCTGAAGCAGACGGAGAGAAGAAAGCAGAGGAACAGTCTGGAGACAGACCTTATGGCGTGATCGAACCGGGCAGTGAGTATGAAGTGGACACATACATTGACAATCGGGACAACTCAAATAGATTGTATATTTATGATATGGATTACGTGGATCTGGCACTTGACTTTAAACCGAAAAAACTGGCGGATTTCATTGACGTGATCAATGAGAATTCCAAGATTGCCAGGAAATTCAAACCGATTCTGACTGAATATTGTACCAGAGTATTTGATAAGTATCCGGATATTGAACTCAGACCATTTTACCGTAATCTGAAAGATCTGGAAGTGATTGAATGTACAGACCAGGAACTGCTGAAGGTTACCTGGGATACCAATTCCTGTGGATGTTACGTGAGAGATGAAGATAAGATCTATGTACTGAAGGATAAGGAATATGAAGAAGGCACCTGGGATTATCAGGTCCTTTATCATGAGTTCAGCCATTGCTTGAGAGATAGTATTTATGAGGACGAAGATGGTAATCGTGTATCGATACAGTTTATGGGACTGAATTATTATGATATCCCGAATGCGGAAGCACTTAATTCGCTGTTCGCGGTGAGTCTGTTTGATTATGAGGAGAAGGATATTGCGTATCAGTTTCAGAGCAATGCCCATCAGATTATATTGGAATGTATGGATAATTACACGCTGAATGATTACGTGAATCACAGTATGACGTATTATGCGAAGCAGTTGGATACATACAATCAGGATGACAATTATGCATTGACGATATTGTCACTGATGAATGAACAGTATGAGGATTATCACGACGACAGCAGAGAGAATCCACAGTCGGTGTATTATCCAATCTATGATTATATTTCAAAAATGTATCTGGATAAATATGTGACAGCAGATATGAGTTATGATGAGGCAAAAGAGGTTATGGATCAGATGTTGGACAGACTTCTTTTTGATGTTCCGGAAGAGTATCATATTGATAGAGATCATTTTTACACATATCTGGATGATTACTACGAAAATAATATATAGACAATGCGAGAATAGCAAGATCAGCAGGGCAGATGCTCTGCTGATTTTTTATCGCAATTTGACGCGAATACATTGTGAGATATGTCAAATTAGTTTATAATAAATTTATGTTTTGTATTCAATCAGGAGTGCAATGGATTCTGGTTGAGAAGAGTGAAAAGTTATGAGGATGGGACAGAAGATGAAGCGAGTATGTAAGAGTGTGCTGAGTGTGATGTTATCAGTTGTTATGTTAATGACCGTTATACTGGTCTCGCAGCCGAAGGAAGTGCAGGCAGCACAGGCGGGAAAGAACAGAGCAATCTACGTAGTATTTGATAACTCGGGAAGTATGTACAAGCCGGGGAATATGGCGTGGTCGCAGGCAACTTATGCGATGGAAGTGTTTGCTGCGATGATGAATTTCGACAGCGGAGATGTGATGAAGGTATTTCCGATGCATCCGGTTACGGTGAATGGCAATGCGGGTACGGACAGAACGACATCCATTACGGTGCAGTCTACGGATGACATTGCGCAGATTCATAATATGTATACACCGGATCCGGAAGGAACACCTTATACACAGGTGAATACGGCATCAGCAGAACTGACTGCACTGTTAGACAGCGGGGCTGCACAGGAAGGCTGGCTCGTAGTGCTGACAGATGGTATATTTGACAGTGATGTGCCGGCAGCAGGTCTGCAAGAGGATCTGAAACAGAAGGCTGCATCCCGGGACAATATGTACGTACAGTTCCTTGGCATGGGAAGCGAAGTCGAGAATGTGCCGGACAGCAATGAGGACGCAGGACTCTATGCACAGAAAGCCGGAGACAGTGCGGCGGTGATCAATGAACTGGCAATTGTAAGCAATCGTATTTTTAAAAGAAATGAATATCCGGGATATAAGGCTGGTAATCCGTTGAAACTGGATGTGCCACTCAGTAAGCTGATCGTATTTGCACAGGGAAGCAATGTAGATATTAAGAGCCTGAAGAATAAAGAGGGTGGCGAAGTCAAGATGGAGAACTGCTACAGCGTGTCATGCAGCAGTACGGACGGCGCAGGACAGACTTCTTACGTAACGCAGGTTCCGACGAAAGACACATCATTAAAAGGTGCGGTAGCAGTATTTGCAGATCCGTCTTCATCCATTGTAGAAGGAGAGTATACTCTGAATATAGAAGGAGCAGATTCTATTCAGGTATATTATGAACCAAATGTAGAGTTTGGAGCAGAATTGCTGAAGGGCGGCAAGAAAGTAGATGGAGATACCATTGAAGGAGGTTCGTATCAGGTAAGGGTTGGATTTATCGATCTGTTGTCTGGAAAGTTTATTAAGGATTCTAAGCTGCTTGGCAAGCCTGAATATACCTTGACGGTGAATGGACAGGAGTATGGACTGGGTGGCAACGGAGGAGTTACGCAGACGGTTGATATTCAGGCTGATGGAGATGAACTTCAGCTATCGGCGGATGTTGTGTATCTGAATGATTATATGGATCATGCAGAAAAGACTTATAAGGTATGTACACTTGATATGGAGGTACAGGCGCCGAAGTCTGTGGCATTAAAAGAGATAGATAATGCGGAACCACTGAAGATTACAGCGAAGAAGAATGGCAAGCCGCTGACAAAAGAGCAGTGGGAGAATGCAACGGTAGAACTCGGCACAGTGAATGAGCAGGGAGATACATTTGCGCTGGATTGGGATATCCAGAAAGGCAGTGAAGTGTCTACATGGATTGCAATTCCAAAATATAAAGACGGTAAAATGTTTGAGACCGATACCGGTAAAGCAGAGGTTACAGTTGATGTGTCGACAGAGATTGACGGTAATTCTTATGGCAAGGCGCAGACAGTATCAATGAAGATCAAGGATGACAGAGGTGTGCTGGATTATCTGAAACACTACTGGAAGCAGATTGCGCTTGGTCTACTGCTGCTGATTTTGATTCTGGGATATATCCCACCGTTTAAAAAGCGTTTTCCAAGAAAGATGAAATCAAGACCATCTATTGAATGTACGGCCGAAAAGATTGGGATACGTGATTCGATAGTGAAAGGTAATTTTGAGAAGAATAAGTTATCTGTATTTCTACCATATAAGGCAGAGGTCGGAAGGCTGACATTTTCACCGGCTCCGGTAAAGAAGACTGCGAGGGTGAAGGCTGCAGGAGGCGGAAGTATGATGATCTTGAACACATCGACTTTTGCAGGTAAAGAAGATACGACATTTAACGGAATGTCTATACCGGATAATTACAAAGGACATTACCGTATATCGGCGAGCACGATCATTGTGGTGGCAACGCCTGAATTTACTTATACATGTATTCCGAATGTGCAGAGAACTGCAGACGGATCGATCAAAAAGGGTAAGAGGAAATGATAAAGCAATACTTTAGTGAGGAGGAAGACAAATGATTGCACCAACATTATTAGTAGGACTTGGGGGAACCGGTTCCAAGATTGTAAGCCGTGTATCCAAGATGGTTACAGAGGAACAGCGAAAGCATATTGGTTTTGCAGTATTTGATACGGATATCAATGAGCTGCGCGAGATCCGTGAGGCCAATCCGTATATCAAGACAATTCAGACTTCTACGAAACTGACGGTAGGCGAGTATCTGAATATTGATACGCATGCCAGAGATACCTGGTTTCCGGTAAATGGTATTTTGAACAGCAAGTCGCTGACAGAAGGAGCCGGACAGGTAAGAGCGATTTCAAGACTTGCATTAGATACAGCAATTCGTGCCGGTAATATGGAGCCGTTACACAAAGCAATTGAAGAACTGTATAAACTGGAAGGAGATTCCGGCGAGCAGGCTCTGCGTGTGGTAATTGTAAGTTCACTGGCTGGCGGTACCGGATCCGGACTGATCCTTCCGGTGGCACTTTACCTGAAGAATTATCTGGCAACAAAGTTCCAGGCAAGTGCGAATATTACACGAGGATTTTTTATCCTTCCGGAAGTATTCTATGAAGTGATCCGTGGACAGTCAGAGCGTAACAATCTGCGTTGTAATGCCTATGCGGCACTCCGTGAGCTGGATGCATTTTTGATGAAAGGGGATAAGACCCTGCCTGAGAAATATGACAAGACAGTACGTGTAGAGTTCCCACGCGTAGGTTCTTCCGAAGTAGAAGAATACGATGTAAGACCATATGATTTCTGCTTCCTGTTTGATGCACAGAATACAGAAGGTAAGAAGCTGAACAGCTTTAACCAGTATCTGGACCATGCAGCAAACTGTATTTATTCACAGTCTATCGGACCGATGAATAAGAGAAGCAATTCATCTGAGGATAATACAATCCGTGAGCTGTGTGCACAGAGAGGACGCAACCGTTATGCGGGAGCCGGTTCAGCGATGCTGATCTACCCGACAGAGGACGTAAAAGAATATATTGCACTTAACTGGGCAAAGGAATGTGTATCGAAGCAGTGGCTGGTATTTGATGATATGTACAGAGAACGCTGCATGGCAAATTCGGAAATGCGTGCGCAGGGATTCCATGTGAATGATATCGATCCGTCTATGAGTTATATCGGTTCGATTGAGCAGATGGCAAAACAGAAAGATCCGTTTGCCAAGGCAATTGAGGAGGCCTGCACCATCTATGATGACGGTGGATACAAGAAAGTCAGCGATAAATGGTCTGAGTACGTGGATCAGCTGAAGAAGTTTGTAAAGACTAGCGTGATGACAGGACAGCTGGATCTGGATTCACAGAAGAGACAGGCGATGGGACTGATCAACGATATCGAGGTCGGTAAAAAAGAGGCAAAAGAAGATCTGCAGTCTGCATTTATGGAAGTTGAGAAGTATAAAGATATGGTTATGAGACGGAGCGAGGATTCCGGAAGAACCATCGCATACACCATCTTCCGTGCAAAGAATGATTCAGCAACAAAGGATCGGCTTCCACACCAGATGGAGACATATCTGCGCGATCAGCATGACGCATTTATCCATCCGAATGCAGTCCGTTATTTCCTGTATCAGGCACTGGAACTGATGAAACAGGAAAAGGTATTCGTTGACAAAGAGAATAAGAAAAAAGAGAAGTTCTTTGATGACTTCTATAATATATTTGATGATCCGAAGACGGATGAGACAGAGACCGTGGATCAGCTGACAGAACGTAAGATTGATAAGAAGACGCAGCAGGAGATGAAGGATCAGTTCCGTTATTATCTGAGTGAGGTGGATAAGTACAGAACAAGCAGCGTGCTGGCAGAAGTACTGAGAGAAGGTATTGATTATATTACCAATCTGTGCGATGCGTTCCAGACCTTCTATGCATCTTTCGAAGATCGCATTGGCAAACTGGACAGAAGAATCAATTCTCTGCTGAAAAAATATGTGAATACAGCTGGTAAAACTACACGTTATGTGTGTGCATCGGCTAACTGCTTTAACAGACTGCTGAAGGAAATGCCATATACCGGCAATACGATTACGATTGATAAGGAGCTGGCAGAGGACATTTATTCAAAAGTCCGCGGATATTCCATGATGAAGGACAAACCGGAAAATGGCGGATACTTCGAGGAATTATTCGAAGATGGAATTATCGGATATTTTGAAAAATCTCTGATGGAGATTTACGGTACAACGGTAAATATGGATGTACTTTCAGCACTGGAAAGAGAAGCTAAGTACGAGGCCAATGAATATGATTATGGACGTATAGAACAGTATGTGCGCCGTGTGATCGCAGAGACCAGAAGTCTTTCTAATCCATTTATCGAAAGACCGCTTGGCGAACAGAGGGAACCAATCGCAGCCTGCACATACAGCAAGCAGCTGGATCCGAAGGACGATTCTCCGAGATCTATGCTGATCGCTCAGGAGCTTGGCAATTATGGTGGCAATCCGGATGAAGATATTCCGTTGAATATGATCATGTTCTATCAGGCAATCTACGGGTTGCGTGCCAATGGTCTGTCCAAGTTCGCTCCGGGAAGCGAAGCAGATGGAAGATGCGAAGGTGAGTATTACAAGGCATATTATGAATTGATCAGCCAGATTAAGCCGAAGTCAGATAAGACACCGGTGATCACTCCGCATATCGACCGTAAATGGCATATCATTACCTGTCTGCCGGATCTGGATGATGAGAATCAGGAACGTCAGGAGAGAAGAATTTACCGTGCATTTATTCTTGGTATGATCTTCAATCTGATCAGTTACCGGAAAATTGCAGAGGGCAAATATCTCTACAGACTGCAGTTAAATGGTATTGATACCGAAGAGTTTGTGGTATCGAATGGTACACCTTGTGATCATTACTATGAAGTGCTGGATGCGCTGATCATTAATCCGGTTGTTGTTAAGACAATCCTGAATTATATGGATAAGAAGTTTACGGCAGAGAAGAACAGCGCCGGTAAGATTACAATCGAGAACAGCCTTCTGATGAAGCATATCGGTAAGTTAAAAACAGATGAGTTTAAGAAGGGCGGACTGACAATCTTGCGTTGCTGTTGAAGGTATCTACACCGGCGGCAGAATTTGATAAGAAGGTCGGCAAAGATATCATGAGAGAGAGCCTGCAGATGATCTACGAATACATGAGTACCATCGTGCTTGGCGATGATCTTGACTGGATATATGGCAACTTCGTATTTGACCAGGTAAAAGCATTCGATAAAAATGTAGACTGGTATTTTGCAAACTGGAGAGACGATTTCAGCGATTACGTAGATGATCTGATGCAGATCGCAGCTAATGAGCTGGAGAACAAGGAACAGGAGAATCTGTGCGAGAAGATGCAGGAACTGATCGAGAACGCCAGAGAGAGACGAGAATAATTAGCAGAATATAAAGGCGGTGAAAGTAATGCATACAGTGATAATACTGAGTAAGCACTCATCGGATCTGCTGAGAGAATACCGCTATCTTTTTCAACCGTTTGTGGATAAGGGAGCCATTAGTTTCTGTGACTGGAATGAATCCGGAACAGACCTTGAAACGTCTGTCCCGGATCTGTACAAACAGATCAGAGGAAAAGTTGACTGGAGGACTGTGATCGTAAGTGCAGAGCCTGTCTATGGCAATCGGAAAGGTCCGGTGCCGGATGAGAAGAATCCATTTGATTTTCCGGCAGAGGCTGCAAAAGCAGCGGAGGATGCCGTGCCGCAGGATAGTGCGATACCATTGGTGCGTCTGACGCATATGATCTGTGGATATCCGGCAGCGCCGGTTAAGAATTTTGAAGAAGCTTATGAGTATGTGGATGTAGAGACGGGAGTGACTCACAGAGTAAGAGCTTCCGAACTTTCCAGAGAAGAGTTCTATGCCCTGTCAGAACAATACCGTGACGGTCTGCGTCCGATCTATCTGCAGGAGAGAGTATCGGAGGAAGCAGAAAAGGCGAGAAAGGCACTGGAAGAAAAGTATACGTTTTCTGATGTGCGTCCGCAGGAAGTCTACCTGTTCTCTCTGCGCAGACATCCGGATGATGAGAATTATATCTATGAGTCATGGAAGTCTCCGTTTGAGATGGAGAGTTCTGATTTCAGCCGGAGAAATAACTATCCGGGCATCTGCCGTTTTATCTGCGGCGATATTACGAATCCGGAGAACAGCCGCTATACCAGAGAACTGGTGGAATTCTGGATGGGCATACTGACGGTGGCTGTGAACCATATACCGGCCAGCATCCTGCAGGCATATAAGCTGTACCGGATGCAGATCGAGGTGTCAAAAGAAGAACTGGGAGAGACGTTGAACCAGCATCTGAATAAAATGGAAGCAGCGTCTGCGTTTGTACAGACGAGGCTCGATATGAAGCCGGAGAATGCATTTGAGGATGGTGCCAGGATTGTTGAAAAGCAGCGTATACCGGTAATCTTCACAGAAGTATCCGGAAAAGATCTGTATATTTCGACAAAAGATATCGGGCTTAGCAGAGACTGTCCGGCGGATGAACTGATGTATTGGAATACCAGTGTGCGCGAAAAGTCGGATAATGTGGAACGATATCTGAAGATGCCGAGACGGGCAGTAGACCGTGCGGCGGCGCAGGTGAAATCTCGTGCAGAAAGCTTTTTTGATGAAGAGTACGAACTGGATCGCTTTCAGATTGAAGAACTGGAAGAAGAGCTGGATACGCTGGAACTGCAGATACTGACCAGCGATACCAGAAGTGCAGTGGATGGAAAGCAGATTCAGAAGAAGGTTAATGAGATTGACAGGAAGGTGAAAAAAGACATTGCGGTGCGGATGCGCCGAGGTGTTGTGATCAGCACAGGAGTGTTAATTCTGCTTGTATATCTGATGGGATATATTCCGTATATGTTCAACTCGCTTCGTAATGGAGGTGGGGCATTTGCGGGAGCACTTGGCATAAGTCTTGGAGCGACGTTGATTGTGGCAATCGGAGGAATCGTTGCCTTGGTTCTTCTCAGAAAGCAGATCGTGGCGAGTATGGAGCGATTCAATGATCTGATGCGTTCAGTAGTTAATAGTGTAAATACTTCTGCGCATAAGTATGAGGAGTATTTTTCAACCCTCTGTACTTATATGAAGGCACAGTCTATCTATGCAGGGGTCACAAAGCGCAAGGATGCGGTGTCAGCACGAGTGCAGAAGCTTCGGACGCATAAGCAGGCACTCAGGACAACGATCGCAAGAGATGAAGAGCTGGCGGCAGCGTTTGGTATTCGAAGAGCGGCAGCATTTGAAAAGAATGTAACCAGATTTTTTGATGAAGACAAGGTGCCAAAGGATAACAGGCTTTACTATTATGAAATAGACGGAGGGAAGACAGAGATTCCGCTTAATACAGCGGGAGATATGATCTGGGCTCCGTACAAATTTATTGCAGGTCTGAAGATTGAGAGAGAAGATCTGTATGAGGATGTGAAAGGAGAAGAGTCATGACAGGGATAATGCAATTGATCAAAATTATACTCTGTACAGCATCTTTCATACTCCTCTGTACAGCGAGTCTGAAGATTAATCTGAATGAGTCGGAACGTGCAAGGCAGTTCCTGATGCCGGTAATTGCATTTGTGTATTGTCTGGTCGTGCTGATCTTTTTGAATGGGATCTATGGTGTGACTACAGAATTGGTTGCATATGGAGTTAAGACGCTTCCGGCACTTCGACAACTGAAGCTTCAGAAGTATCTGGTATATCTGGTGAATCTTCTGATGGTGGCAGGATTCCTGATCGTGAAGCTGATTGCACTGCATGTTCTGAAAAAGAAGCACCACGCAGCAGAAGGATTGATTGAAACAGCCTGTGGCTGGTGCTATGAGTATGATAAAGAGCTGGATAAATGGTTTATAAAGCCGGAATATTTACAGATCCGGTTCATGTGGAAAGGCATCTATTATACGGCGGTCGGCGTGTCAGCATTTGTGTTTGTGCTGTCACAGTACTTTCCGATGTTTGCGGCATTCCAGTCGGTATTTTATCCGGTATTTGGCTTGATCGTGCTGGGCGAAATGATCTGCTTTTTGTCCGGTCTTACCAAGAGACAGTTTATCGGGGATATCCTCGGTGAAGATGAAGATGCTTACAAGGTGGCCAATTATGGCCTTCTGCGCGATGTGCTGAAGAATCTGTTTGGCAAGCATGTATTATATGATACGACAATCGATAATGGTATTGGTGTTCCGGCAGCATTTGAGACGCTGGAAGAGCTCTGCGAGAGCAAGGATGGCGCATCAGCGAATCTTGGCAGATATTTCCGGGCGCTGAAGGAAAGCGGCAAGGACATTGATCCGGGATATGTAAAGAGCTGCATTAAGCTGATGAAAGGACAGAGCGTATTGTTCTGTAACCCATTTTACCGGGATCTGACAGATTATCTGATGATTCCGATGACGAGACAGCTGATGAAGAATCGGAAGACTCTGGTGGTCATGGGTAGAGACTCCTCCACGGATGATGTGAAACTGTGGCTGGAGCAGGGAATCATAGAACAGATCAATACGGACAGTCTGTGGAAAGTAGAAGTACTGAACACGGCTGTGACGAATGCTGATATCGGGATTCTGAAATTCAGTGATCTGTTTAATTTTGAAATACAGCAGAGAAATTCAGAGTTTTTTGAAAAAGTCGGATTCGTATTTATTGTAGAACCATCGAAGCTTCTGGCGACCGGACAGATTGGATTGAATCTGCTGGTTGGAAGATTTCATAAAGAAGTGCCGGTTGTGTATGCTGCTTGTGACCGTAACTGTGACGGGCTGGTAGATGCGTTGTCGCATACACTTCGTACGAATATTACAGAAGTATCGGCAACCAGCCAGAGTGCATCGATCACATCGATCATGTGTTGGGATGCGGACGGCGAATACATGCACCACAGAATATTCTCTAATATTTCCCGATATATGGGTATCGGTACAGAGATTAATTCGGTAGCGTTAAAATATCAGATCGCGAATACCAAATGGTTCAGTGGCGATAAATTCCCGGTTCTGGATATGAAATGGATCGCAGGACAGTATTATAAAAAGATCTGTGGATTTGCAGATCTTCCGGTAAGCCAGGAAAGCTTTAATAAAGCATTTCAGGTGGACTCCAATCTCTGGAGTGCAAGGTCGCAGGAGAATGCATTTCTGGTTGTGGAAGATGAATTCCAGAATCTGTTCGAGATGGTGCGCCTCTATGCGACCAGAGCAAAACAGCAGGGATTTATCAATGTGGTCAGCGAGAATTATCTGCTGAGAGACTATATGTTTGCGAATGCAAAGACATTTCTGGCAGACCCGAAAGCAGTACCGACTATCGTGGCAGATTATACCAGGTCAGAGCGTAATACCGTGTTAAAACTCCTGATGCGTATGGCAGGTGAACCGGTATGTGAGGATGATATTGCAGAAGCATTCATGGTAAGCGGTATCGTGTATGATGAGGATACACCGGCAGATACATTGAAAGAGCTGATCTATAAGCATTGTAATATTGATGAGATTAATATCCGGATACATTTCCGGGATGAACTGATGGAAGACGGACTTCGGACCATCACCAGAAAGTATTATGAGATCGAAGAACATACAGAGATCGCTGAGTTTGTCAAGAATCTGAAGAATGCATATTATATTGCAGAGGATGAAAAGGGAGAGACATATTATATCGGTGCGAAGCTGTACGGACACATTTTCCAGGCGCTGATTCCTGGGCAGTTCCTGACTTATGGGGGCAAATACTATGAAGTGCAGTCGATCACACCGCGCAATGGCGTAGTTGTAAGAAGAGCAGCCGACCATATTACGGGGCGTAAGTATTACCGTCAGATTCGTCATATTGCGATTCGTAACTGGCAGGATGATACCAGCGTGGGCGGTCAGAAATCACTTGGGGATATCCGTATTCTGAAAGGATATTGTCAGGTAGAAGTGCAGACAGACGGATATCTGGAAATGCAGGATTACCATGATCTGAAAAATGGCCGTCATATCTATGTAAGCAGTATTCCGGTGCGTTCATATCGCAATAAACTGGTGATGAAAGTGGTATTTCCGGGAGCGTCTGAACGGATTCGTTATACGATGGCACTGATGCTTAATGAGATTTTCCGCACAACTTATCCGGATGCATATCCATATATCTGTGCGGTGACTCCATTCAGTACGGAAAGTGAGATTCCGGAGAATCTGAAATATGTGATGTATTCAATGGAGAGTGAATCTGAAGAACCGGGCATATACATTGTAGAAGACAGTGAGATTGATCTGGGACTGATTACCTCTGTGGAGCGTAATCTGGAGCGATATTTTGAGATTATCACGGAACTTCTGGGATGGCATGAGAGAAAGATGAAAGAGCATCCGAAGAAGGAGAAACCGGTCGAGAAGTTTGTGCCGGAATTCCCGGAACCGGAGGAACGCCCGGAGGCAGAGCAGCCGGCAGAAAAGAAGAAAGGCATTGTCCAGAAGATTAAAGAGAAGCTGTCTGGAAAGAAACAGCAGGCAGAGGTGCAGCCGGCATGGAATGACGAGGAGCCGGAATTTACATATTCTGAGGGCGAAGAGCAAAAACCGGATCCGGAAAGTACAGAGACGAAAGAACCGGAGCAGCTCGTGCAGGACGATCAGGAAAACCATGAACTTACGGAATATCAAAAGCACTGCTTCCTGAAATATGGATATGATGAGATTGATGGTTTCCTGGATTTCGCAGGCACGACAGCATATCTGGTGGCATATGGCTATGACCATAACCCACTCCAGCAGGTGCGCGATAAGGAAAAGGCAGCGCAGGAATATATCAGGGCATATGATCCGGATAAACTTGGTGCTCATTTCTGTGATTTCTGTGGCGTAGAGATTGCAGGCGGTGAGTACGATGTGCTGAAGGATGGCAGAGAGCGGTGCAGCCACTGTTCTTCAACCGCACTGCGGACAGGGGAAGAATTCAAAGATGTGTATAAGATGGTACTTCGCAATATGGAGATCTTCTATGGTATTAAGATCAATGCGGCGATTAAAGTACGCATGACAGATGCGAGGACGATCGCAAAGCATTTTGGTGAAGACTTTGTACCGACACCGGGTGTGGATGGAAGAGTGCTTGGATTTGCACAGAAAGATGCGTCCGGTTACAGTTTGTATATTGAAAATGGCTCACCGAGGCTCGCTGCTATGGCAACGATCGCTCACGAACTGACTCATATCTGGCAATATCAAAACTGGGATGATAAGAAGATCATAGAAGCTTATGGGGCACAGAATCGTCTGGAAGTATATGAAGGTATGGCGAAATGGGCCGAGATCCAGTATCTGCTGTATCTGAATGAGACTGCTTACGGAAAGAGAGAGCAGGTTCGAACGATGATGCGGAAAGATGAGTATGGAAGAGGATTTATTCAGTATATGAAGAAATATTCTCTGTCTTATCAGCAGGAAAAGAAACGTACACCGTTTCAGGAATTTCCGCCGCTGTAAGAGATGGACAGCAGGAGCGGAGCATGCACTCATAAAGAGGCATACTCCGCTTTTACTGCATTACATATGATGGGGCTTGGGGCAGATACCATCAATTAATCAGGGAGACTTAAGGAATGAAAAAAGGGTTATCAGTTATTAAATATATATTGTTATCATTGGTGCTGTTTTTCGGCGGTGTAATGATAGAAGTGTCACCGACGGATTTTGTTAAGGCGGTTACACAGGATGTGAAAGATCTGACGCCGGATCAGAAGGATGACCCGGACAAGGCGAAAGATGTGCAGGATCAGGCACAGGCAGATGATAAAGATAAAGAAAAAGAACCGAAAGAAAATTACCTGAGATATTATTATTCTCTGCTGGATGGTACAGAGAAAAATTGTTATGACAAAGTGTGCGATGCAATAGAAAATGAGGAAGCATCCGTTGAGCTGGAAGGGATCGATAAGGATCAGCTGGCGCGGATCTTCCAGAGTGTGTATCTGGACTGGCCGGAGTATTTCTGGCTGGATTGTCTGCAGTATACATACAATACAAACCCGACAGGGGTGATCTTGAATTTGAATTATAATTATACGGGTGCAGAGCGTGAAAAGAGAGAGGCAATCGTAAAGCAACAGTCAGAAGAGATATTGGCAGGAGTGCCGGCTGGCGGTTCGGATTACGATAAGGTGAAATATGTCTTTGAGACGCTGGTAGACATGACGGAATATGATCTGTCTGCCCCGGATAATCAGAATATATATAGTGTATTTGGTAACTGGACAACGGTGTGTGCGGGATATGCAGGAGCTACGAAGTACCTGCTTGACCGGGCAGGCGTGGATTGTATCTGGGTAACGGGAACCGGAGGTGGCGGACCACATGCATGGAATATCGTGAAATGTGATGGACAGTATTATTACGTGGACACTACCTGGGGAGATCCAGGTTACCGGGAACTGCAGGGAGAAGATGTGACGAAAGATTTTATTGCATATGAATACCTGTGCTGTTCCGGGCAGATGCTGAATCAGACACATACGCCTGATACTACTTATCCGCTGCCGGAATGCACGGATACTTCTCTGGAATATTATCGGATGAAGGGCAGATATCTGGAAACGGCAGATGCCGGAATGACACTGGATATTATGAAACAGGCCTATAATGATGGGAAAAAATATACAAAGATTCAGTATGCAAGTAATGATCTGATGAATCAGATTATGGAACAGCTGAAAGGCGATCTGTCACAGCAGATGATGGAATATATGCAAGCACAGAGCGGACAGGAGCCGAAAGAAATGCGATGGGAATATCAGCCGGCCAGCAGTGTGCTGATCGTGTACTGGGAGTAGAGAGATGAGAAGAGCAAGAAAGAAGCCGGTTAGGGTAAATGCGTACAGACTGGGAGAACAGAGTGAAGAGCTTGACAGATTGATAAAAGAAGGTCTGGTAAGTCAATCAGATGACGGAACCTTTGAAGTACATACAATGGAAACGAAAGATGAAAAGGGGGAGACAGCGCATGCAGGAGACTATGTGAAGCTGGATGCAGCCGGCAGGCCGTACCCCAATAAGGCAGAGTTCTTTGAAAAGAATCACAGGCATATAGATGGTGATCAGTACGAGCAGTTTCCAAAAGACCGGGAAGTCTGGATGATGGGTGATGCAATGTGCCCGGAGGTTGAGTTCCTTATAGAGCAGGGAAGACTGGAACTTCATAAGGAAGATCCGGAACATTATTTTCAGGGAACCGGATGGGGTACAAAGCTTACCGCATCCAGTGATGCGGTGCTTGTATTCTATGAGATTAAGCGGAATGCCGGTGGAAATATCGTGGATGCTGAGTTTAACTTTGTAGACCGGGAGATGTTTGAGAAGACTTATGAATTGATCCGGGATAAAGAGCCGGTCAGGTATGATGCATTTATCAGTTACAGTCACAGTGAGCCGGATGCATTTGTGGCGGGGAAGCTGCATAGCATGCTGGAGCATTATAAAGTGCCGAAGAAGATTCGGGAGATCAGCGGTAAGAAAAAGATTGAACGGGTATTTCGCGACAGAGAGGAACTTCCATTGTCTGCAAATCTGGCAATGGGTATCTGTGAGGCACTGGAAAATTCAGAATATCTGATTGTTATCTGCTCACCGAGATCCGTGAAGTCGGAATGGGTACAGCGGGAGATCGAGACATTTCTGTTGACACATACGAAGGACAAAGTGTTGACACTGCTGGCAGAAGGTGAGCCGGAAGAGTCGTTTCCGGATATCCTGTGTTATGAAGAGAAAATATTGCATCGACCGGACGGTACGGCAGAAACAGTTCGTGAACGAATCGAGCCGATGGCAGCAGATGTGAGAGGTGCCGATCACAGAGAGATAGAGAAAAAGCTGAAGGAAGAGTTTTTAAGAATATTAGCGCCGATGCTTGGCTGTACTTATGATGAGCTGAAGCAGAGACACCGGGATTACATGTTCCGCCGTGTGATCGCGGGTGTGAGTGCGGCAGCAGCGCTGGCAGTCGGAGTGACCGCATTTACACTGTATCAGGCAGCAAAGACGGAAACACAGTATCAGGAGGCGAGGCGCAATCAGGCAAGATATCTTGCCGGGATTTCCGGGGATCTGTTAGACGGTGGTGACCGGATGGGTGCGCTTAAAACCGTAATGGCGATCACGCCGGACGATCCGGATGCTGATGAACCAGTGGTGCCGGAGCAGATGTATGCATTAAATCAGGCACTGTATTCTTATCAGCACACGGATACAATCGTGGACTATAAGACAGATCGCTCTTATGAACTGGATGCACAGGTACAGGCGCAGGATGGGGATCAGGAAGAATACCTGAGTCCGGACGGAACGGCATATTTTTGTCTGGATCAGCAGGGAACAGCGTATGTACTGGATGTGGAATCAGGTACCTGTACATGGAAGATAAATCCGGGCAAATTAAAAGGGTATGATGGCGGTGCATTTCAGTACATCGCACCTATATCAGACAGCCGGGCGGTTGCAGTGTCTCAGGAAGAAATCTTGTTTTTGGATTGGAAAAAGAAGAAAGTTGTAAGTAAGATTGAACGTCAGGAAGAAGAGATTCAGGCTGCAAATCTTTATTATGCGATATCAGGTACGAATCTTGCGGTTACAAATGGACATATTCTGTGGGTTTATGATCTGGAACAGAAAACATGTACACATCAGATAGAGTATGAAAGTGAGGACTTCATTTATCGGCCATCTATGGTGTTTAATGAAGATGGAAGCGAAATTGCGATGAGTGCTGGCAGTCCTGCGGAGGAAAATGTTGAAAGAGGCGTTATATGTGTGTCTCTTGCAGATGAGAGCATTACCAGACTTTCTGATGTGGATTCGGATGTGATGACATATGCGGGGGAACATCGTGTGGCAGTTGTGCAGTGTGAACTAGCGGGAGAAGTGAAGGCATATGATGACAAACCTCCGCTCAGGTACTATGTGACAATGTATGATACAGAGTCGGGAGAGCGTGTCTGGACATCGGAAGACTATGACGTACAGGCAATATCCAGACCATGTACCATACAGACGGCTGCTGTGAATACGGATGGAAATGAACAGAGTCTGATAGTAGTGTCGCTGAAAGATAAATTTTTACAATTAGACGCAGAAACGGGAAGTACTGTGTGCTCGCAGGTATATTCCAGCAATATTGCAGGTGTGAGACATGAATGGGATGAGTGGTATATAGTAGGCCTGGAGGATGGAAGAATGTATCCGGCGTTCGCGGGGAGAATTGTAGAGAATACCGGAGATCTGGTGATCGGAGAAATTTATAAGAATGTTGGAAATGTGGTATATAGCAATGCGATGGGAAGTGTAATCAGGACAGAAGAGTCTGGAAGAAAAGTAACTTTTTGCAGACGGGTACAGGATACACAGATGAAGAAACTCACATTTGACAGTTCGTATAACGATATAGAATATATATCAGTCCCTGAGGGGGATGATACGGCTACGTATCGTGTGGTCGAAGGAAAAGATGGCTCAATAGGAACTGTTAAGACACTGAGCGTATCGAAAGTCGGGGAGGATAAAGTAATCTATGAATACCAGTGTGGAGAAGATTCCGGGATAAATGATGTGACTATCTGCAAACTGGAGAATCAGACCTGCCTGATGTTTTATGACAAAGAAAGAGGGGAGACACTGGTAGACTTGGATACGGGGAAGGTATTGTGGAGACAGCTTCTGAAAGAAAGTGATTACCGGAATTATGCTGTGCAGTGTTTTCATCAGACAGAAAGATGCGTTGTATATAGTCGCCGCCGTTTTATTGTGGCAGATATGACGGAAGACGGGATTGATGTTTCGAATAAAGACGGTCTTGTAGATGATGAGAAGTTCGTGGATGCAGAAAATTATATTGCAGATATTGCAGTCACAGCAGATGATAAATATGTGATTATGGAGGTGCGTGATTATGATTCCAGTTTTTTGAAAGTATGGGATGTAGAAGCAGGAAAATGGAAGAAGATCGATGGCAAGCAGGAGTATCCGATGGGAGCTTGGAACGGATTTGTATTGGGTAAGGCAAGCCCGGTACTTGCGGTATATACTACGGATGGTATGATCAATATTCTGGATCTGGAAACGGGTACTTGTAAGCAGTCACTTGCCAGCGGATATTATAAAACGGTGCAGTGCGCATTTATGAATCAGGATCAGTATCTGTTAAGCTATGGAGATGATCAGTATCTGACTATGTGGGATGTGGAATCCGGCAAAGTGCGGATGGGGGATGATTCCGGAGATGCCAGTGGCAATCTTGTGACAGATGGAAACAGCAATTATTTTGGACTTATGTATCGTGGTTACAGGTGGAGTGATGGCGATTATAAGGATTCCAGCCTGAGAGTATATTCGGTAGATGACGATGGACAGTTTTACGCTTATGCGGATGTGCCGAGTGGATATGCCAGCTTTGAGGGCAATGAGATATTTGTGGTCTGGCTGGTAGGTGAGAATGGCTATTACGCACCGTTATATGATTATCGGGAACTGAAGAAACGCGCAGAGGATGTACTGGATGGAGCGACACTTACGGATGCAGAAAAAAAGCAGTACTTTGTGTCGGAATAAAGGAGTAATTAGAACATGATATGGAAGATATGTTTTGCTATGGCAATTTTGTTTGTTCTGGCAGGGACTGTGGTGTATATTATCTGCAGAAAACGGGGAGCAAGTCGAATACAATATCTGGGCGCGGGTGTATTTCTTGCGTCGGCAGCCATGTGTTTCCCGGTGATGAATATGCAGGAGAATGCGGGAATCGCGCTGACAATGTGTATTTCTCACAGTATTCGGATGTTTGTGGTGGATACCGGTGCGGATGATATCCTCAGTATGCTTACGAGAGATATGCTCGGCTCTATGCTGCTTCCGTATAAAATGCTGGCGGCGACGCTGTATCTGTTGGCGCCGGTATTTACATTAGGCGTGGTGCTGCAGTATTTTTCAAATACATTTGAGCGGCTACGGATGCGTTTGAAGAAAAAACATGATCTGTATATCTTTTCGGAATTGAATACACGTTCGTTAGAGATTGCCACCGATATGTGGAGTTGTGCAAAAAAAGCGGGACGCAGACTGGAAATCGTATTCTGTTGTTCTGACAAGAAGGACAGTGTTAATATGGATCAGGAAAAAAGTGCACGTAAGCTGAATGCGGTGCTTTTGCCGGAAGAGATCATACATGTGAGACTGAATAGTCAGAGACGCAGGGTGAATTATTATATAATCTCAGAAGACGATGATGCGAATGTAGATCAGACACTGAAAATGATTCATGACATGACAGGTGGATCAGCCTGGTATAACAAACAGAGGTTGTGTCAGAGAAATGTGACACTTCATTGTTATGCAATCAATGCGGAAGCGGAGATTCTGTTGGATGCCAAAGATAAGCAGGATCTGAAAGTTGTGCTTGTAGACGAAGTACGGGATGCAGTTTATGAACAGTTATATGAATATCCGCTGTACATGAATCAGCTGAAGACAGGTGGAGCAAAGCAGAATACGCTTACGCTGTTGATTGTGGGCGGTGGCAAAGCAGGCTGTGAATTTCTGAAGGCGGCTGTCTGGAGTGGTCAGATGATAAGCTATAAGCTGAATATTCATCTGTTTGACCTGGAGGGGACAAATCTGCAAGAGAGATTGGAAGAAGAATGTCCGGAACTTCTGGCAGAGGAAGGAAATTATCAGATCTGTATCCACGAAGGCGATGTATTCAGCGGCACAATGCAGAGTGAACTGGACGCATTAGGACAGGTGGACTATTGTGTATCAGCGCTGGGAGATGATGAGAGATCAATTCGTGCAGCGGTATGGATGAGACGCCATTTTTGCGCAAAAACGGGATATACGAAACCATTTATCTGTGCGTATGTGCAAAGCTTGGCAAAGAAAATGGCGGTCAGTGAACTTTCAGAAAATACGAGAAGAAAGACCAGTCTTTCCTATGAGATTGTGCCGTTTGGATGTGGTGGGGTTTATTATGGTAATGAATCAGATGCGGCATTTGTACTGGAATATCTGGGACTTGGTGTGCAGTCGCATTATTTCCGCCTGAACCGGGGATCCGATGCAGAGTCTCGCCGGTATGCAGTGCAGAACTTTTATGAAAAGCAGGGCAATCGCCGGTCGAGTATAGCGAATGGCATGCATATCAATACCAAATTATGGGAAATGGGATATGGCATTCTGCGTGTACCGGAAAATGGCGAAGAACTGGAATGTTACCGCAGGTGCGTAAAGGCGGTGGATTTTGCTGAGATACTGGCATCATTAAGCGAAACAGAGCGTGCAGCTTATTACAATCTGGAACATGAACGATGGATGGCATATGTCCGCACGGAAGGATGGCGACTGGCAAGTAACGGAGGCAGGACGCTTGCGGAGATTCGTGCCTGTTATGAACTGTATTGTGAGGAGTTCAAGAATCAGAATTATCTGGCGAAAATGCATCCGGCACTGGTGCCGATAGAGAGCGACGATCCATCAGTAGCGACGCTTCAGCAGGTGGATGATATGATCGTGCAGGTGAACCGGGAAAAGGGACTTGGAGAATATTATCCGGATTATGTGCAGTCAGATGTGGAACTTGTGGATCACATCGGAGAGATCGTATCCGGTGTCTGGTGTGGACCGGAGGGCATGCAGATAGCAGGAACACTGGCAAAAGAAGGCACGTGTGTGATCTGCAGCCTGGAGGATATACACAGATATCAGGAAGAACGAAAAAGCTGTTGAACTCTAATCATCCAGAGCATATAATAGAAACACGGTCTGGTCAAAAGAGACCATACGTGGAAGGATGAACAGTATATGGAATTGCAGAAGAATAATACATCGCAAGAGAATGGGATGGATCATACATCATATCTGCCGGAGGCATCACTGCGTCCGGCAGATATTTTACTGCCAGACATGAATGCAGATATGAAAAAATGGGCGGTGATCGCATGTGATCAGTTTACCGCACAGCCGGAGTATTGGAAGCGGGTGGAAGATTACGTGCAGGATGCGCCGTCTATGCTGCGGCTTATTTATCCGGAGATATATTTGAATACAGATGACAGACAGGCATACACCGATCGCATTGCCGCGATTCAGAATGAGATGTCTGCATATCTGAAAGACGAAGTCTTAAAGGAACGCGTACATCAGGGCTACGTACTGACGGTGCGGCAGACTTCTGCGGGAGAACGGATTGGTCTGGTGGCAGAATTGGATCTGGAAAAATATGACTATCATGTGGAAACCGATGCACCGGTGCGTGCCACGGAAGCTACAGTGAAAGAACGAATTCCGGTACGTGTGGGTATCCGCGAAGGCGCATCATTGGAAAGTCCTCACGTAATGGTGCTGATGGATGATCCAAAGAAGCAGCTTTTGGAAGCATTATATGAAGAACGTATGAGTTTTAAGAAGCTGTACGATACGGATCTGATGGAAGATGGTGGTCATGTGACCGGATATGCGGTGACCGGAGTGCATGCAGAACGTGTATCCGCGAGATTGCAGCAGATGGAAGCGGCGTGTCCGGGAATTTTCCTTGCGGTTGGAGATGGCAATCATTCGCTTGCTTCGGCAAAGACGTGCTGGGAGAATGCGAAAAAGGACCTGACGGAAGAAGAACAGGCGGATCATCCGATGCGTTATGCATTGGTGGAAGCCGTGAATCTGTACAGTCCGTCATTGCTGTTTTATCCGATCCACAGAGTGTTGTATAACTGTGATGATAATACACTGGCAAATGGCTTTGCGGAATATCTGAAAAAGCAGGATATGAGACTTGCGCAGACAGATGATGATGCGCAGGCGGATGTGACATTTTTATATAAGGAAAACAAATCTTCCTATAAGATAGGAAACCGGTCTGGTCACTTGCCGGTGGAGCTTCTTCAGAAATATCTGGATGAATATTTGAAAGAACATCCGGAGCAGGAACTCGACTATGTACATAGTGAGGCGGCGGCAGAGCATATTGCAAAAGATAGAAGAGGCTGTGCAATGATCCTTGGAGCCTTTGACAAGAGTTCGCTTTTTGATGCGATTGAAGCAGGAGGTGTGTTGCCGAGAAAGACATTTTCCATTGGCGAAGATATCCAGAAGCGTTATTATATGGAATGCAGAAAGCTCACAAAATAAATAGCTGTTTTGCGACAGAGCAGGGAGAAAAGGCTTGACTTTCGTCCGAATGCTGTGCTATAGTATTCTAGCGATGGAAGTAGGTCTTTTTTTTATGCCTAATTTTAGGTAGCCTCGCAAGCTACCGGTAACACGTAAAAATGTAAATACGAAGCGAGGTGGAAGTTGTGCGTACAAGAATTACTTTAGAGTGTACAGAATGCAAGCAGCGTAACTACAACATGACTAAGGATAAGAAAGCTCATCCGGAACGCATGGAGACTAAGAAGTACTGTAAGTTCTGCAAATCACACACAATGCACAAAGAAACGAAATAAGTCGTTCTGAAAAGGAGTGTGAATGTCATGAGTAAGAAAGAAGCTCAGAAGAAAAGCTGGTTCAAAGGTCTGAAAGCGGAGTTCCGCAAGATCATCTGGCCGGACAAAGAGACACTTGCAAAACAGACAGCGGCAGTCGTTTCTGTATCCGTTGTATTGGGAGCGATCATTGCAGTGATTGATTTCCTGGTGCAGAACGGAGTGGATTTATTGGTAAGATAACTGATAAACTGCATGCAAGAAAGGTGATTTTATGTCAGAAGCAAAATGGTACGTGGTTCATACCTATTCCGGGTATGAGAACAAGGTAAAGGCTAACATTGACAAGACCATCGAGAACAGACATCTGGAAGATGAGATTCTGGAAGTCAGAGTTCCGATGCAGGATGTAGTCGAGATGAAGAACGGAGTTCCGAAGACTGCGCAGAAGAAGATGTTTCCCGGCTATGTTCTGATCCACATGATCATGAACGACGATACCTGGTATGTAGTACGTAACACAAGAGGTGTTACAGGATTCGTAGGTCCTGGATCCAAACCGGTTCCGCTTACGGATGTTGAGATGGCCGGACTTGGAATCAAGCGCGAGAATATCGAGTCTGATTACGAGATCGGAGATACCATTCAGGTTATTGCCGGAGCATGGGCAGACACAGTTGGCGTTGTCCAGTCTATGAATCTGCAGAAGCAGAGTCTGACCATCAATGTAGAGCTTTTTGGCCGCGAGACGCCAGTAGAATTAAGTTTCGCAGAAATTAAGAAGATGTAGTACGTTTTTCACAGCTGGCTGTGGAAATCAAGATTAAAATCAGTGGGAGGGGTATTTACCCCGGCATTACCACAAGGAGGTAATTAAAATGGCAAAAAAAGTAACAGGTTATATCAAATTACAGATTCCTGCAGGTAAGGCAACACCGGCTCCTCCGGTAGGACCTGCACTTGGACAGCATGGTGTTAACATTGTAGAATTTACAAAGCAGTTCAATGCTAAGACAGCAGATCAGGGAGATCTGATCATTCCTGTAGTAATCACAGTTTACAATGACAGAAGCTTTAGCTTCATCACAAAGACACCACCGGCAGCAGTTCTTATTAAGAAAGCCTGCAACATCAAATCTGGTTCAGGCGTGCCGAACAAGACTAAGGTAGCAACAATCACTAAGGCTCAGGTTCAGGAAATCGCAGAGCTGAAGATGCCAGACCTTAACGCAGCAAGCGTTGAGAGCGCTATGAGCATGATCGAAGGTACATGCCGTTCTATGGGTGTTACCGTTACTGAATAATCTGAGAATAACTGAGTGAAATTGATGATATAACGCAGTGGGAGGGTTATCCCGACATTACCACAAGGAGGTATTTTTAAATGAAACACGGAAAGAAATATATCGAAGCTGCCAAGAATATCGAGAGAGGTAATCTTTACGGAAAAGAAGAGGCTATCGCTCTGGTAAAGAAGACAGCAGTTGCCAAATTTGATGAGACCATCGAGGCTCATATCAGAACCGGATGTGACGGACGTCACGCTGACCAGCAGAT